>Ga0307377_10000051_pt1 | contig 174854 bp, 144 predicted proteins | sample TR3MG_FD_202535 | JGI IMG/M metagenome (GOLD analysis project Ga0307377, IMG submission 202535) | Soil microbial communities from Risofladan, Vaasa, Finland - TR-3 | ecosystem: Environmental > Terrestrial > Soil > Coastal area > Acid sulfate soil | place: Finland: Risofladan, Vaasa... | reverse complement strand
AGGCCATCGATCCGTTTTGAGTATCAGCAACCTATACTTATCCACAGCCGAGGGACCTTTCCTCGGCCTTCTTGCCCTGGTCAATTTTCAACGAGCACAGCTGGTCAGTTTTCAACGAGCGCCAACAGACTTGCGCACGCGGGTGATCGGCGCAACATGGCATTCCCTGTTCGGGAAAGACTGGGACGAGCAGCAGTGGTGGTGGAACGCAAGCCGCTATCGGCAGATCCTACGCGACGTGCAGCGTCGGCAACCAGCACAGTGGTTTGCCATCGACGACGACCTGGAAGGCTGGCCCGAGGATGATCGGGAGCATGTGGTTGGGTGTTCGCCACCGATCGGGTTAAGCGGCGAAGCTACTCAATCTACGCTAAAGGCGAAGCTAGAGATGTGGCGGTGAATCACGTGAGCCTTAAAGACAAGATCATCGTCACGTGGCTGGATCTCGATCCCGATCAGCTCTGGGGTATCTAGGAGGCCAATGCCACCACGTGGAACGGATCGACGCTGATCTTGGCGTCCGGGCAGTGCTCGCGTGCACCGGCATGGAAGGGGCCATGTCCGTTGGAACGGGCCCACCTGCAGTTCAAGGCCGACCGGTCCAATGCGTTGTGGGTGGCCGATTTCACCTACGCCTCCACCTGGCAGGGTCCCTGAGCCTGCGCGTCGCGCGCAGGCATGTGTTATGGCTAACCAGCATGCGAGGCGACACGTCAATAAGTAAGTTTTTACGATACTGGGATTGGCCTGATTGGTTTGCTTTCGTGCCCGAACCCCTGCCATCGATATCACGGGCTAATCAACCTACCCTTGCGCCCGGGACTGGCTTCTCCACTACCGTGACGCATTGAGCGATTTCGCCCCTTTAGGCTCGACCGCGGCAGGAGCAGCCTGCACCTCCTGTTGCTCTGGCATACCGGCCCAAGTCACTGCAGACAACGGAATAGCGTAAGCGTGGTGATCTTTATAGATAGCGCAGAAGTTTCCATAACACTCGATAATACGGAACTTTGATTTTGTGCCGCCAGGAATGGTTACTATCATCTCCGGCGAATGGATGAAACCACTCTTTTCGTCCTGAATTGCAAGATTGTTCCCAACCCTTTGAAAAGGGTCGACCAAAAACAAAACAATTACAAAAAATAAGCCAACAATCAGGATTGCTATCGTGATCGTCCAATAGATCACTAAGACGTGTTGAAAAAGACTTGGCAAGAACCGACTGATAAAGCTGACCTTTCGCTCAACAGAGTGATGGCCGTCATTTGGTGTTTCGCAAGGTCGTTTTTTCTTGTTGCTTTCGTCGACAGATCTTGCCATGGACATGATCAGTATCACTGTCGACGCAACGAGAGCTCCCGCCAGCCAGTGGCCTGACATGAAGCGGCTAAATGCAGGAAACGCCATTTCCAAGAAAAGTGTCCACGCATATATTGCCTGTAGGCAAGTCGTAGCGACATCCATGGGGAACATGGAGTCTTGAAGCGAAAAATGACTAAGGTACCCGCTATGAAACGCACTTCCGTTCATGTAAAGAAGCGGAGTGACGATGGCATAAAACGATGCGATCGCAGCCAGTCCAGGTACGAACTTTCCCCAGAGGCTTGCTTCCTTTACGGGGGCGCCCGGCCGCTCCTCCGGAAGAACTGCTTTTCTGTTTGGTTTTGAGGTCATGGTGTGCGTAGGTGAAAGAATAGGAGTTGGCGTTTCATCTTCAACCGTCGGGCAATCACTGGCGATGGTTAATCAGACCATCCATAGCTGTTCGACAATTAGCCGAAATTCTTCTGCTAAATGACTCCATTATTGTAGGCGAGTAAAGGACTTGAGCAAACTCGGGAGACACGCGCCCACAGGAATGAAGATCGTTCCGTGCGCCCACCTTTGCGGGATGGATGCGCTGATCGAAGCTACGGAAGGTGGCGCGGAGAGGTGCTTCTCAACGGCTTACTAATCCTCCGTCGCCTCCCTCAATGCGGCATGGTGCTCTGGATCCTTGGCTTCCAGGCCACGGAGGACGCGATCCACCATCCCTCGGGCCATCGCCGGAAAGTCGGCGTACTCCAGCAGGCGGTTGGTGGACTGGCTGTGCGATCCCTCGTCCGTGAAGCGAGCGATGGACTTGCGCTCGGCCTCGTCGTCAATCAACAGGTTGAGTTTCGACTCATAGCCACCGCCGGCCGGTTTGCGAAATCCAAGATACATTTCCAAGAATCGACGCAGAAGATTCGGGGTTCCGAGGTAGGAGTCGACATCGGCACTCGTAGCGGTTCGCATCTTCTGCAGGCAGTAGAAGATATGGTGGTAGTCGGATCGAAACTTGGCTAGGTGTTTGGGCAGAGCCACAAGTTCGCTGGTGCCAGCACCCTTCCCGTAGACCAAGTACCCACGATATCCTGACTTGAACTCCTTGTTTTCGTACCACTCCCGCTTGACGGTGTTGAAGAACTCCGAATTGTGCGTGGACACGAACACCTGCTTGGCGCTTTTGAGTTGACCGAGGAGAAGATACGCCACGCCGTAGATATGGTTGGAGTCCAGGCTACAGATAGGATCGTCGATGAAAACGACCGTCTGTTCGATCTGTTGGCCGTTCTGCTTCAGGCTGACGAGGAAGTACGCTAGGGATACCGCGGTCTTCTCGCCATCACTCAAGTTGGTGGCGACCTCATCGCCCCGCATAAAGCGCAGTGTGTTATCCGACCCCTGGGCCACCGAGATTCGACCTCCCATGATGAGCCGTAGGTGTTCGTTGATCTCGCTGGCCGCCACGGAGCTGCATTGTAGTTCCTCCTGGGTCGCATCGAGTTTGCTTCGAACGGTCTTGCCTTCCCAGTCCACCCGGTCCAGCAACGCTTTTGTCGTCACCACCGTTGTCTCCGCCTCGATCGATTCGGGGTCAAGCAGGTAGCGCGCCACAAAATTGCTTTTGACGCGATCAGCGGCCTTCCGGCGCAAGCCTTCCGCCTCGGCACAAGCTTTGTTGTGTTCCTTCGCCAGTGCATCAAGTTCAGCGGCGATCGTCATCAGTTCGGATAGCCGATCGCCCGCTGGCAGAACCTCAATAACAGAGTCCATCTGACCGAGTTTCCGGGTGAGCTGCATCACCCATCCGTCACGGATTTTCCTTTCATCCAAGAGCCATTGTCTCAATCGCTGTTCCAAGCCATCGAAACGATCTCGCAACGACGGAAGCCAGACACTCTGGTGAGGCAACTGTGTCTCTGTCGGATATCCCTCCAGCCCACGGATCGCGGCTTGTATGGCCGAATACTGCCGCTGGTACTCATCCGAGAAGTGCCTGGCGTAGTCGGCCATCGCTTGGGTGGCATCGCCGCCGCAGAATTCGCACTGGGTTTTCCCCTGGTGGATATGGAGGCCCGCTCGCACCCATTCACTCAGTTCTCGATTTTGCGCCAAGCGGGCGATAGTCTGCTGGTGAGGCGTGCCGCCGAGAAGTTGCGCAAAATCGACGGGCATGGGGAGACTTGGCGGCACCCGGTAAAGAGGCAACGCGATTATCGCGTAAGACGTGTGGTCACGTGCTGCCGTGATCGCATTTTCCAGAGCATCATCATCCAGCACGTGCGTGTCCGCCGCGCTGCCGATATGGGCTGCCATTCCCTTCAGATCCGGCGCCCGAAAGTTGCGAATGCCAAGAATGCTTCCGCATTCCGCAGCAAGCGAGGTGGCCTGCCCTTCGCGGATCTTCACCGCGCCGTCGTTCCGTTCTTTGGCGTTCTTGTAGATGCGCGCCATTCGCTGACGTTGGTGAGTGAACAACGCGATGCGTCGACTGAGTCGGATGTTCTCGGTGCCGACGATGAACAAAGCCGCAGCCGTGGTATGCCCCCGCTGTAGGTTGTCTTCGACGAAGTCGCTGTTGAAAACACGAACAGGGCACTGGGCCTGATCCTGTTCGTCTCGGGTGTCGATGGCGCCTTGCGCGGTGCGGAACTTCGCATATGCTCCGGGTGGAAACTTGGCTCCATCCGGTCGCTCCATCAACCGGAAGAACCGGGACAGGGTGGTCTTGCCGGATGCGTTCCAGCCGTATACCAGGTTGTAGCGACCAAAGTCCGGAAGCCGCGCATCCGCGCCCTTGTACCCATCCAGGACTCCGGCCCCGTGCAGCATCTCGATATTCGTGAACATCTCCATCCCCTGTTGCGGCAGTAGTGCTCCGTCATGCCACTGATTGTGCCCCGAGACGACGGGGCATGGTGGCGCCAACCGCGCACCTAGCTCGCTTTGGACGACGATGACGACCGCTGGCCGGGCGACCAGCACGATCGCCTAGCTAGGGAAACTCTGATTTTGCCCTGCGGTCGAAGCCTGACCTGATGAGGGAGCGTACCCGATGACGCCCAAGCAGATGAGCCTGCCGATGCAGCACGACGCGGGTTTCGAGCGGCATCGCAACCGGAACTGAAGGCCAAGCCCGGCGGAATCGGTAGACGGCCGCGTCGCGCATCATCTGGCAGCGTGAGTGTGATTGCACGCGCAGATACAGCGGCAAAGCGTTGTTCTCTACTTCTGCCGCCAGAGCAAGGCATTGACCGCACGCAGCGTCGGGTTTGAACAAAACGCGCAGCCTGCTTGCCGTGGGCGCAGCCGGCGCCGCCGTGCGAGCGGAGGATGCCACGCACTGATGCCCCAGTAATTGAAGTCACGTTCGCTGTTGGAATGACCGATTCGGCGCACCAGTTCGATCGCCAGCATGACACCGGCCAAGCACGATACGAAGGCGAAGGGCGCCGTTTGCTCCCGCTGCGTGACGGCCTTGAGCGTACCTTCGCCGCACAGCGATCGGAACAGGCTGTCGTACGCTAGGCCCACTAGGCGCCCGACATCGAGGTGAGGAAAGCGTGCGTGGATGCGGGTCGCGGCCGCGGCTGTCACGCGCTCGCTTCGCACCTCCTCCACCGACACACCCAGATGCTCGCTGATATGCACTTCGCGCGAAAATTCAACCGGGTCGGGTGCGTAAATGCAGCTCAGGCACGCGTAGTCGGTCGGCTGTCGGTGGTAGTGGACGACAACCTCGCGGATGTCGGTCGTCGAGGCATCGAACACTTCGCCGGGGAATTCATTCTGCAGCGCCCGTCGGGCGCGCCGACTGTCCACGGCCACGATCAGCCGCGGCAACCATGACCCATCCGAGCGCTCCTGCAAGGCTTGTAGGCGAGAGGGGCGGGGTACCAGCGTCAGGTGCGGGAAGAATGGCTGCGCATGGTGCGCAAGGCGTTCGGCCTTGCCGGCCTCGATGTCGGCTTCGTGAAACCATACTTGGCGATTGAGATTGCCCGAGTCGACCTGATCGTCGTCGGCGATCTCCAGGCGGCCCCGCAACTCCAGGTGGCGTCCGGCCCACAACAGCCCGTTGCCGATGGCACCGGCGCCGGCGAGATACGCGTGGCCGATGTCCACCGGCTGGTCGAGGGCTTCAAGGTCAAGACCCAGCACGGCGAAGGGCAACTTAAACGGGCTGGGCAAGTTGAAAGGCAGGTCGGCGTCGATTGCGCTATCGAGCAGCACTGCGCACGCGTAGCAGGCGATCCATGCGCACAACAGGCGGCGCGTCGGCGCGCAGGGCAGCGCAGATGTAGGCCGGTCCTGGGACATCGTGGCGCCATGTGCATCGACTTGGACAAAGATGTGCTTTGCGGCCGTTCGTCCTGATGCCTCGCCGATCACCAGTTCGGCCGAGATGGGGCTTGCCGGCATCTCTCGCGTTACCTCGCGTACCGTGCGGCCCAACAACTCGATCACGTCGGAGGCCAGAGCGAGGGCCGTGGGATCGGCCGGGTCGGCCGTGACTAGGACGGTCAGGTCCAACAACTCGGCGGCGTGCGCTTCGGCCAGACCCAGCGCTGCGGCGAGTGTGGCGGCATTCTGGCGCTGAGCACCGGTAGTTAGCGTAATTGGAGGCATGTGGAGCCGACCTCAGCGACGGGGACCTCGCACCAGTGGGCGGAAGGCGCAAAGCGAAACACCTTGGTGTGATCGAGAAAGGTATCGACGCGCGTGTGCGCGGCGAACTCGGGCACCACAAGCGACAGGGCGCCGACGTGTCGCACAATCGCCCAGCGGTCGTCGGCCAGAGAATGGAAGGCTTCGTGAGGATGCGAATGCACTTGCGCTGCGACCATCACCCGGTCCCGGCGCAAGGTGGTGCGCAGGGCTGCCATGCTGCTAGGCGGGATGTGGAACATGTCTTCTGCGGCGCGTTGCTGCGGCCTGTAGACGTTGACGACCTCGATACCCCGCACCGACGGGCGCCCGAGCCAAAGCACCACGCACTCTCGATAACGTGCGCCAGCCTCGCGCAGGTGACCGAGGGTGACTGCAACGTGCGCGGTCGCGCAATGCACCATGCGGGCCGTATCAGTCATTGCCTTTCATCCAGGCATGCCACAGTTGCGTGAGGATGCCGCCCAGATCGTGACTGGCACGGTCTTTGTACCCGGCCCAGTGGTCGGTCACGTGGCTGGGGTGCGTGTGGTACTCGCGCGATCCAGCCATGCACACGAATGACCGTCCGGTGGCGGGGTGGGCGCTCATGTTGAACACGTTCGTGGGATTGACCAAGTTGCGCGTCAGGTTGCTGCAGTCGGCGTTGAGCAGACCGATGGACGGCGGTTGGTCGTTCCAATCATCGCAGTGCAGTTGCAGGCGCAAGGTCGTGCGTCGGGGCGCGGTGAACAAGCAGTCGATCACGGGCCACGCCAAGTTGTGGAAGACCCAGCCCCGGCGCTGTGCCAGCGCCGGGGTGAGCTTGGCGGCCTCGTTTTCGAACAAGGCCTGGGACGCGGCCGGATGCATCAGCAGCCCCCGCCGCCTTCGCGCGGGCCCCAGTCGATCTCCACCGTGCCCGACAGGCCGCTGTCGAGGTAACTGCTCTGGGGGTCGAGCTCACGATAGCCGTTGGCGTCGTTCACAGACACCACCCAATTGGTGACGTCGCTGATCGTCAGCTTGTTCTTTGCCTGGTGGAGGATGACCGAGATCTTCTGATGAATGGGCACCCGGTCGGTCCCCTCTGCCGGGTAGAAGCCGGCGGTGGTAGAGACCGATACCTCGACGAATTGCTCCTTGGGCGGTTTTTCGGGAGTCATGGCTGAGTACCTCGGATTCTGTGGACTATGTGGCCATTCTACACATATTTTCTGGCCATACAAGGGCCATTAACCGTTGCTTTTATCCACATAAGCTCTATGATTGGCTTTAGCCCCGGGAGACCACCACCATGGACCGCAAACAGATGACCTTGGTACTCAGCGACAAGGAAATGACCTTGCTCGATGAGCTAGCCGAGCACCGCGGCATGTCGAAAACCGCGCTGGTGCGCCAAGCCCTTCGCCTGTACCAGTCGGTCACCGAGCGCATCGAGGGTGGGGAGAAGGTGTTCGTGGAGCGGCCGGCCACCAAAGAAAAGACCGAGCTGATGGTGTTGTGAAACAGGTTGTCGGCCCCGTCGACCTGCTCAACCGGCACACGTCGGTCTTCGAAGAAGCGTGCATCGTCCACGGACTCGACGAACTGAACCTCGACGATTTCGAGCGGCATTGGCAGCCCATGCTGCAAGCCCGCCGGGCCGAGTTCCCTGACTATGCCGCCGCCTGCGCCGGCAATGTCCAAGATTGGCACTGGGACTGGGTGTTCGAGTCCTACAAGGCGCAGCACACCTTGGGCTATGACACCTTCGGCATCGAATGCGATGGCCGCACCCAGGCCCTCATGGTGGTGGACAGCAACCAGTTCGCCTTGCATCCGTCTCAGCAGCGCAAAGAATTGGTGCACATTGCGCGTTTGGCGACGGCACCCTGGAACCGGACCAAGACGGTAGAGCACCCCAAGTACAAGGGCGCTGGCCGGGCGCTTGTGGCAACCGCCATCAGCTTGAGCATCGAGCTCGAGTTCGGTGGGCGCGTGGGGTTGCATGCCCTGCCGCAATCCGAGGACTGGTATCGCCGCTGCGGATTTTTTGAAGTCCCGGATCCCAACCCGAAAAATACGTTGAAGTACTTCGAGATGACGGCCGATGCGGCCGCCAAGTTCCTCCAGGAGGGTGAGTGATGAAACTTCATTTCTCGCGCGATTGGCTCCGAAGCAAGATCAGCTCCGATCCGGACGTCGAGGTCGAGGCGTGCAGTGCCTTGCGCGCGCTGCCGGCGGCCGCACCGGAGGTCGTCATGGCCGAACGCAACGTCGTCCAGTTGCGGCTGGCGTTGGGCGTGCTCGTCCGGCAGTTGCGTTTGCGCGAGCAGCTGTCGATCGCGGAACTGGCACGAAAGGCGCAGATTTCCGAAGACGAGCTACGCAGCATCGAGCACGATCCGCACTACACGGCCAAGCCTTACTTGCTGTTTCAACTGTCCGAGTTCTTTGATGTTCCCTTGACGAAATTGTCGCAGATGGCTGGGGCGACCCATTCGGTCAATCGATCGCTCTACAACGACGCGGTGCGGTACGCGGTGCGCTCGGACGACCTGGATTCTTTAACCGAGGACGAGCTTCGCGACCTGAATGCGTTCGTGGCCCTGCTTCAAAGTCGGGAGTAAGGCATGGACGAGGCGATCGTCGGGGAACACGAACGGCGTCAGATCAATGCGCAGGTCCAGCGGCTCTTGCGCGACCTGGGTAATCCCGAGCCGCCGCTCAAGCTCGAGGATGTGCGCCAGTTGCTCTCGCTGGATCTGAAATACTACCGCAGCACTGACCCCGGGTTGATCGCCGAGCTCACCCACCGCTTCAATCTGCTGGCGAAAAAGTCGGTCCCGGGCTTGGGGCGACACCTGTTGAGCGCCCTATCCAAGTCCAAACTGTGTGCCTTCTGGGTGCCAGAGTCGGCGCGCATCCTCCTGGATGAAGCAGTTCCACTGCCCAAGCACCGCTGGATCGAGGCTCATGAGGTGTCCCACAGCCTCATTCCATGGCACCGAGGATTCCTGCTGGGCGACTCGAAGCAGTCGCTCGACCCGGCCTGCCACGCGACCTTGGAGGCCGAGGCCAATTACGGGGCGGGACGCCTGCTATTCCTGCAGGACCGATTCGGCCAAGATGCCCGGGACCTACCCTTCGACTTCACTTCGGTCAAGGCGCTGTCTCATCGGTATGCCAACTCAATCGTGTCCACGTGCTGGCGCATGATCGAGGAGCGAAACCCCGAGCAGGCGACCTTTGGCTTGATTAGCGTACATCCGCACTACGATCAGATTGGCTCGCACGATGGCACCGACCCGTGGCGATACTTCATCCGCTCGAAGCAGTTCCGCCTGCAGTTCCCGCACATCGAGGCCGCCGACATCTTTGCACTGGTTGGTCGCCATGCGACGCGTCGCCGAACCGGGCCGATCCTGCTCGTCGAAGACGTCTTGATCGATGTTACCGGCAAGGCGTACGAGTTCACCGTGGAGTCGTTCGCCACCCAACACGCGTTCATGACCATGGGCTGCCTGGCGCGGGTGCGAGCGCCGGTGGTGGCGCTGGCGTGACCGCGCAATTCTTGCGCTCGATTGGCCGCTGGCTTCGGCAGTGGGTCTGGCCGAGTCGGTCGCCCCAGGCGAATCGCCCGCTGTCGCCCGTCCGGCGTCGCCCGCGCAATGTCTTGGTGCTGACGCGCTGGAACGCGAACGGTGAGCCACCCTCGGCGCTGCACTGGGCGCCCTGCCATCCGGACACCGCCGCGCGCTTCAAGGCGACCGTCGTGTGTGATCGCGGCCATGCGTTGACGCTGAAACAGCATGCCGTCGATGCGCAGGGCGCCGTATGGCCCAGCGTGGTATGCGCCACGCCAGGCTGCGAATTTCATCGCTATATCCAGCTCGACGGCTGGACGGGTGCGGCCTTCGAGTAACGCCTAGCGTTATCTAGATAACGGCTTGCGTGCCGATAGAGACGTGTCCCCTTCGGCCAATGACCGCTATCGGTCGACACCCTCCAAAAGGAATGACCGCAGTGACAGCTGGGCACTTCAGGGACCGTCGGGCGATCAGTGCCCAGTCCTGGAAGGGTTCCAGTCCGCCTGCCCGGACCGCTCCTTATTTCGACGCAGCACAAGCGCCAGGTCCCTCCTGACGGAGTCTATTTCAACTCCAGTTTAAGGATGGTCTGATCATCCATTGTTCGTAGCGGCAGCGCTCCATGGCCACATCGTGCAAACCGGCAACGAGTCGTATCGCTTCCGCCACAGCAGCACCGCGAAGGCGCGCATCCGATCCAGAGAGCAATCGAAGAAACGGCTCCCAATCCCCAGCGAGACCGTCGACGAACCTGGGCCATTCTGACCCTGCTTCGTCTACACTTATCCACAGCCGAGGGGCGTTCCCCTCGGCCTCCTTCCCTGGTCAATTTTCAACGAGCACGGGTGGTCAGTTTTCAACGAGCGCCAACAACCCATGCGCTTGCTCCTGCGGAAACAGGCGCGTATCGCAACAGCTGCCGACGGCTCAGTACAGGTGTCGGCGACGGGGTGGAAGTGTTTGACGGATCCGGCCAACTGAGTTCGCCCTTTCTGGTTCGTCGGTCGCTCTATGGGGAGTCAGAGTCTTTCCCCTGGACGGCAGCGAGTCGCCCCTCTAACTCACCGAGAATCAAGGAAGGAAAACAGCCGTCGATTAGATCCATGGCTGCACGGACGAGAGGCATGATGAAATCGCCCTGAGCCCGCCCCTGGATTGCAATGAGCCAAGGTGAGGGGTAATACCGGCAATAGAACCCCAAGAAAGCCGACATCAAAAACAACCGCATCAGCCGGGATAAGCGAATCCCATTCGGAAACGCGGCAGACACCGCCAACGATCCATCCGGTAAGCTCTCCAACTGAGGAAGCAATTGCGCCCAGTCGTTTGTGTATGTGGCGTAGAACGAGTGCTGATAAATGCCATTGGGCCTGTTTAGCGCCAGAGTAGCGAGGGAATCCTTCAGCGCATCATGAATTCCTAGCTCATGACGCAAATAGGAGCCAGTGATGTCCGGATGCATGTTTACCACTCCCAGCCAAACGTTGTCCTGCGGAGTTGCGGTCAATGTCGCGGGAAATGCCAGAGGAAATCTCTTGGTGCTACGAAGATAAACTTGGGTAAGGTCAGCAATTCTCGCCAACACTTGGCCAAGAGTGAAGGTCGCCCCCTCCCACCCGTCTGTCGGCCACTTCAATGTGTGCTGACGGCTGAGGCCAAAACGTTGCTCGACAGTGAACACATCCTTGTTTGCTGTGGCCTTCGCTAATGCAGAAAAAGTTCCATTCGTCACCTTTAAAGCGATATCTAGCGAAGACTTCGGATCTTTCAGTGTTTCATCCCATAGCTCTGCCACGATGCCGTGTGATCTTGGGAGGTCGGCGCCACCCACGTTCCGTTGTGCAAATTGGATCAATGCGCGAGACAGCGCCACCACGCCGTAGTATTGGAGCACAGGTCGCACCAGCGGGCCGCTGGCGGACGCTGCTTCGAAGTATTCGCGTCCCTGCGAAAACGAGGAAGCAATTTCTCTGGCCCACGTTGTGCTGAGTTCGCGGCCCTGTGTCACCCGATAGAGGTCACTGACGATGTCAGTGCTCTCATATGCAGACAGCGCCACCCAGATCTGTTGATCCTCGCTCACCATTATCTCGGCCCCCAAATCAGCTTCCACATTGCCGAACGGGCGGTGCATCGCACGGCCGCACTTTCCGCCCATGAATGCGCAGATACGCGCCTCTTGCTGAATTGCGTGTACTCCTGACGCTCCCCAGGCCCAAAGTCAATCGATACCTCGCTTGCCCTTCTCCACAAGCTGGCTGCGACCGAGGAGATGAGCACCGCCGTCATACCCACGAAAAAAACACTCATTTTTAATACCGGAAGTGTCGTCATAAATCCTCTGGCGGTCTGTTGTTTTCAATCTCTTGGCGTGAAGTCGGAATCGTCCTGCTCATTCATGATCTTTCCCTCTTCAACCTGCTGTTCGATGTCACGTAGAGCACTTTCCCGTACATGCTGATACAGCTTGTAGGCGGGATCGAATCGGCCCATGCTTTCCATGAGCCTGGTGGCTTCGTCACGCACCATGAGATCGCGGGGGAACGGCTTGCCCGGGGATCCCTGTCTTACGCCTGAGATTGATGATGCGTAAAGAGCGCTGGACACTTTTTCCATAGCCTCGTTGCTTACGAACTTGGCTGTGCGCAGCAAGTCGCGCACGAAGTTGCTATTCGTAAAGATGAAGTCGTATGGCACTTCGCGCAGCACACACGTCAGCACATCTATTTCAATCTGCGTAGCGCTCGATGCCCAACCCAGAACAAATCCACGCAAAGACTCGTTGAGGGTGCCAAACAGGAATTTGATGAAGTCGCCGAACCAGAGGAGGACACTACTGCCAGCCTCTTCCTGCTCCACGGCCCACTGAAACAGTTCGCGTAGAAGGCGATCCGTGTCGGGAGTGACGGCAAGATCAGGGCTGACTTCGATCGTAGCGCCCCACGGGATCGGCCGATAAGTCCAATCCTCCCGCCTTGTGGCGTGAAGCATGCGCGACTTGAAGAACTGGATGCCCATGTCTCGGCGACTGCTCAGCACTTTCTTCAAAAAGGCAAGAATCCAGTAATCACCAATGTCTTCGCGCTTCTCCAATTTTTTGAGCAAGACCCTGATGTGATCTTCCGTCAGCCGATGGAATGGAACCTGATCATTGCCGCTGAGCCACATGAGGTAGTCGTGCGTGGCTTCGGGTGAGACGTCGAAGTCTGCGGCGACCACCAACTCCACAGCCAGGTCGTAGTCTTTCCTTGCAACGTTAAAGAGCGCGGAAGCCACGGTCCTTTGGACTATAGGATCCGTGGATTGCGCCAGCCTTTTGAGGATCTGGCGATCTTCGGTGGTGTAGTCATCACTTGGCTGATGACGGCAGTAGGTTTCTGCGACGGCTCGCACGTATCGCTGATCGTCAGATTCCAGGAACGTCTGGATCATTGCATAGGCGTCTTCCGGCGCAGCGCGCATCAATGCCGCCAACGCGACCCCAATGTATGGAAGGATCATGGGGTCTGGACTGTCATGGGGCTGCGCATGATCAAGAAGCGAACGAGCAAATGGTGTGGAGGCCTCAACAAGTTGTTGCAGCAGTATGTGGGAGGATGCATCGCTCGTCTTCGATGCTTGGATTTCCCCTAAAGATTCGCGCAGGAACGTGTAAAGCGCTTCAGGGCTAGTGAATTGTTGCAGCAGATCTTGTGCGAATGCCTGGAGGCCCTGGAGGTTTTCTTGCCAGCTATCTCTGCCAGGAGGCGTAGTCAAATGACCCCAACCATCCATCAGTTTGAGGATCGTGCGCGACCTCAGATCTCTGCCGGGAAAGGCCATGATCTTTTCAGCCAGCGTCTTTTGTTCGTCAGTTCCATGCTGCGCGTGCCAACGCACGTTGGATACCAGCTTGACCGCTACGGCGGCAGGAACAGTTCCCGTCTCGATCTTTTGAAGGATGTCGCGCAGGGTTTGCGAGAAATCGCCATCCCAACTCTTCCGCATTGCCTGATCGACCGTCGCTCCGAACAACCCAATCGGAAAACGCAAGGCGTTGTCCAGCACCTGAGCTGCTTTGATGGCGCGTGAAACATCCTCATCTGACAGAAGGTGGATGCACGCATCAATCACTTGACGCCGCAAGGGAGCCATTCCTTCTTGGGATACGAAGAACGCCCGCATGCGAATCTCGCGATTGTTTCCCTCTGTCGTATGCCCCTCTGTCGCCAATACGCCCGCCAAAAACTCCAATGGTGTGTGCGCACCCGTCCAAGCTTCCGGGTAACACAGGAGCTCCAGCCCATATGCCGCGACTTGCTCTATGTATCCGATTGGTTTTCCCGGCTTAGGAGATGCCATTTCGGAGAGCACTCGGATGCCGTGGGACGGCTGTTGATTGGTTGGCTGCGTGTCGTTCCGGCCGAGTTGCCAGAGAAGGTCGCATGCATCAGCCATGTGATCGAATCCCATGCCCATAGAGGCATTGCGCGCAATCTGGGCCAGCAACTCGTCTCGCTGCCCCTTCTCGATCACCCGGTGAGCGAATGCCAATGCCTGCTTGGGCTGGTAGAAAGCAACAGCTGCCGCGGCCCGCAGGTAGCTCTGCCCGACAGGAAATTCCTTGAGAAGACGTGACCACAGCGGATCTAGAATTTGGCTTCGATCCGTGTCGCCATTCGATCGACGCCAATCCAGTCGCCCCTGATTGAGAAGGATCTGCTCGGCGTAGCGATCTGGGACATGGTCGAACACCTCTTCGGCAGAACCGCCCTGTTCCTCCATGAGGAAATCACCCATCAGATCCGGTATCAGACGGCTTTCGTAACCTCGCTTGTAGAGCACGCTGGCATCGTGCAAACGCTTCAAGATTTGCACTACTTCATGACGTGAGATGTGCGCGATCTGTGCCAGGCCCTCGATGAGCTCGTGATCGCGGTCCCGAATTGGCTGGAGTATAGCAATCGCTGCCAGCACGGCTTTGACTGATGGCTCGTTAAGACCAGAACTGACGCCCGATACGGTCTGGTTGACGATGTGGCGAAGGAACTCTCCTCGAAACTGTGATTCGTCACCCAGGAACTGGGCGTCCATCGCCCCAGAGGCAAGAACCTTGGCGCCAATGACGGTCGCCAGTGGGCAATCACGCGTATAAGCAGCGAGACGTTCGACATGGCGCCGATCACCACCAAACTGATCCAGGGCTTGTTGGGCCAGCCGCTCGCTTTCGTCTTTGCTGAGTGACTGTAGAGTGATTGAGGACGAATCTTCGGAGCGCAGCGCGCGGATCTGCATATCCACGCGCTGCCAACCGTAGGGCCGAAGCGACAAGATCAGTCGTGCCTGATGGGATGGGTCAGCTACATATTCAGCCAGTTGCCCCAGGTCTTCTCTGTCGTGAGCGTCATCGCATATTAGAACCTTGGGATCATCGCCCAATGCCTCGAAGTCTTTCGGCTGCACCGCGACATCGCGCGGCAGGAAGAAAACTCGCCACTGCCCCTTGGACATCGCATCGCACACGGCCTTGAGCAACCGCGTCTTGCCGCCGCCTCCATTGCCGATGAGCAACAAGGCGCGACCACCAGGTTCCTCGGCAAAGCGCTTCATCGCCTCCAGCTCTTTGGATCGACCGACCAGTTCCCACGCATAGGTCCATGGCTGGACGTTTCCGCTTGAGGTTTCCGTCATGCCGGCGAAGAACTCCTCGGGGCGTCGCCAAGGCGACGGCTCCAGCTCGCCCAGCAGTTGACGACGCTGCCCTGGAAAGTAGACATCAATCAGTCGCAGCTGATCGATTTTGTCTAGGTCAAGCCGTGCGCGACGCGTGATGTCTTCGCGATCCCATAGCTCCCAGCCTTGATCGCGGTAACTCTTTATCTTCTCGCGGGCCTGCGGACTGGCGATGTTGCTGAACAGAATGACTTTCCTATCGGCATGCTCCTTATGTTCCTCGACAATCTTGGCGATTTGGGCCGGCCCCAAGCTCTTTTGTTGCTTGCATTGATATGTCGTGCGCGAGCCATCGCTGGAGACAGCATCGATGTCGAGTCCGTTCTGCTTATGACCTTGTGAGCCGTAGCGCGTCACTGTTGCAGCATCGCCATGCAAGCGATCAAGGAGATCCGCACAGAAGCGCTCAAATGTTTCGTAAGGGAGGGCTTCCACCGGCCACGGCAGATCGAGTCCGTAACGCGGCGATGACGGAGGCACGCTATCGGAACTGATGTCGGCGTAACCGGCAGCAGATAGGAGCCGGGCGGCATCGATATTGAGAGCAGTGGCCAAGGCCGGGATTTGTGCCGTACGCGGCCGAGACTTCCCTTGCTCCCATCGACTGACGGTCTGTTGGCTGACACCCAAGGCTGCCGCCAGTTCGACCTGACCTGCCATGCCGACGTCAAGGCGGGCTTGGATCAAGATTTTTCCGAATTCTGCCCAACTCATACTCATAACTCAATAAACGCGTTACGAAAAACTGTAACACATTTTATGAGTTACGCAAATCAGAGGCGTGTGGCACGCCCTCTGACCGCCGGTGCAGCAGCTACCTTGCAAGCCCTGGTTGCTACAGCCAACCTGCCCCTTCGGGCAAAAACCCGCCAAAGCGGGGTTGTCGTTCACCTACCAAGGATCAGATCAGGCACTTTCTGAAACGTAAGAATCTCGTAGATTCGAAAGCTTCGTTCGACCATGCGGCACCACACCACTCCCATCGATCACAACCACCTCAAAGTCGCCAATGAGCGGCTTAATTCGGGTTGCAATCCACGATGTAATGGATGTATTCCCTGCGGCAGATCGCTCGTAATCGTACCCCTTCACTTTCGCTGTCGACGAGCCGCGCACCACAACCCGGACCTCCTCAAGGCTGAGAACAGCAAGCTCAAACTGCCCAATAGTGGTCTCCACGCGCAACCCTCCACATCGCCAATGAAGGATGTAAAGTACGTTAAATTTCGATCTTAATCAATACTTATTTGCATGTTATTTCGCATCTATTGATGACTTGGGTTGGTAGGCCTGCATCGATCAGGTAAGCAGGCCGCTGTACCCCTTTAAAGCTGTCGGTGACACCCTCTGGCACGTTTAATCGTGTCAGTAGCAGGCATCACGCCCCGCGTCTTTATGACAATGCCTCTTAGCATCAGTCGCTTACGCGCGCTGACACCTTTAAGGGATATCGACACCTGTCCTTGGCCTTTGCGGCGTGAAACGGCGAAGGCCACGAAGACGAGATCGACGTGTTTCAGTTTCGACGCTCCATCGCCGATGCCTGCGGCAGGGCGCAGCGGATGGGTGAAGAACAGGGTCGCGCAGTGCCTGAAGGCGATCGCACACAAACGAATCTCGTGCCTGACCCCGCTATGGGAGAGCGCCGAAACTTGCGAGTGCTCGTCGCCCGCTGCGACCACGCAGTGCGGACCGCGCATAGCCAAGCCGTAAAAACACGAGCCCATATCCCGACGCACACAGGTCGCGCAGGGCCGACCCCAGACACGAGAGCGCCCCCTGAAAGACCGGCTCGATGGATACGAACCCAAGGCCGAGTACTCCCGCCGCCGCATATGGCTGAACCGACAGCCCGTCCAGAGTGGCCTCGAGCCATACGCGCTGCAAAGCGCGGCCACCCGCAAGCACATCGGATCGTGCCGTGGACGGAATGACGAGCAGACAAAGACCGGGCGACAACCGGATTGGCAGGTAGGCCGAGCGCCACCCCAAAACCGACGCCGCGCACAGCCGGTTGAGCATGGTCATCATGGCGGGACGACGCAGCGCCTGGAAGACCGGGCGCAACGGCGGCTCCACGGCCAGCGCCGCCGGGGCCAGACCTTCCTCGCAGGCGGCGTGCCAGCCAACGGGAAAGCGGATACTTGAAAACAGTTCCGCGTGCAGCGTCGGGCTCCTGAAACGCAGCGTCTCGGCCTGCCTGACGACGTTGAGTGCGGCTTTTCTCTCGCGCGGTGTCTGTGGCCAATAAAGCCGCTGCCCGGGAATCTGCCGGGCCCGGGCATTCAGGCGCGTCTGCGTATCGGTGGTGATCGGGCCGCTCCAAGGGAAGCGGCGGTCGGTGTGGCGCTGGTCGATGGCACCAGCCAGCGGCTCGGGTTGGTCACCCTCGGGATCGCGGCGCCAACGGATGCGGGCGACCCACAGCTCGTCGTCGGGGTGCGGGAAAGTCTGCAGGTCCGCCACATAACCGAGCGTCCGCGCGTGGATGATCATGTTTTCCAGGCACGCGCCAGCGGCCAGGTCACTGAGCACATATCGGGTATCGGATACGCGGCCGCTACGGCTCGCGTCGATTCGAAGGTCCAGGTCGTCGCCGCACCACGCAAACCGCCACGGCTGCGAATTATCCGCCGAGGGCGCGGCGATGCCCGCGCGCAGAATGGCTGCTTTTGTATGCCGGTTCACGGCCCGCGCCCGTTCATGTATTACAACCGTGTGATTTGATGCAGAACGCAAGATCAGCAAGTATTCCGCCAGGTTACGCTTACTTTTATGTACCCGACATTCAGCTCGCCCGCCCAAGCACTATACGCGGGGATAAATGCATCCAGCAAAATTCGCCCCCTTTCAAGAAACAAAACCATAAATCATTGATGTCAAGTCGATGGCTTCCGCTGTCTCCAGTACGCTGGATGGTCGCCTCGTTTGTGCTTATCTGAAAAAAACCAAGGGACCCGCGCGACGCCTGAGGGCGGCGACGCTGTGTCCCGGAACCGTCCCCACCCAGTTGCCGTTGACGACATGGCTGCCGGCACTGTTCTTATTCACCCCATGGAGACCAACTTGGCCGCCTTGGGACTGATTCGTTACCTGGCGGAGTGCTATCGCACGGCATGGTGTCTCAAGCACAAGCTGATGCAGCCCATGCAAACCCACGAAGCCATCCACCACCCGGGTGGCCTGGCCATCCAGATTGACGACACCTGCTTGGGTGGGAACGTAACCGGGAAACGCCGGGCGCGGTTCGGAGAACAAGCGCCCCTCGTGATCGCGGTGTCCTCCGATGCTGGAGGTCACCCGGGTCTGGTCATCGTGGAGCCGCTCAGCGGATTCAACAGCAAAGCCCGAACGACTGCACGCCGGCTTGAGCCTGACATCGAGGTTTGCAGTGACCGTTTGGGCGCCTTCCGGGCTGCCAGCGATCACGACCAGGGGCCCGGGCCTACGCCGTGATCGACATCGGCGGTCGATGTGTAGTTTTACCAAACCGGAGCACGCGTTGGCTCAACACCAGTGTGTGGCAACGTCAAACGTTCGCTGGATGCGACTTCCACGCGTTTCGCGCCTTCGAGCAAGTATTTGCGGGGGTTATCTCGCCGAAGTCCGGTGCCGGTTCACCCGCACTTCAACCTGAAGGTCAGGTGTCACGGCTGCTGCTGGCGGCCGCCTTCTGCCAGCCATGACAGAATGCGCGCTGCGCAGCGTACCGATCTTCGATTGCTGACATGCGACGCGAATCAGGGCACGGTTGAGGATGATCACAAGGATTTCTGAAAGTTTTTGCGTCTTGACCCGCTGTTTTGACATGCAATTCACATAATCACAGCATGGTCATAGCACATCATTCACACAATCATCGCATAATCTAGCAGAAGGGGTATGGCGCCCCACGGTGGGCATTGATCGTCTCTGAACGACCAAAAGCATGGAGGTGGCCCGCGACACACACCTGATCAGGTTCGTTGCTCAGCCATGAAAGTTTCCGACAACCCGCAAGCTTGGTTCTGGCCAAGGATCGCAAAGTATCGCGGCGCACATCAACCGCGGCAGCATCGCGGCCAAATGGAACCGGCGATCGAAGTAATACCACGCCGCGGCAGAGTGGCAGCGAGCATGATTGCACTACTTGACGGTCTGATGGCGCCCGCTCGTGACGCGCTTGACGTTGGCCAACACCCCATTCACCCAGCGCGCTCCTGGCTCTCGGCAGCCGGTCTTGCCGTCGTTGCGCTCACCGCAGAGGCAAGCGTCGTCAACTGTACGAGACCGCCCAAACGCCGCGGCGCTTCGCCTTCGGCCATGGCCAGCATGACTTTGTGCGTGATCGGCCACGCCGCGTTGCAGGCCGCGTCCCGATGACGTGCCCATTGCAGCACCGACAAATCCGTCTTGGCCGACCCGGACAAACGCGGGGCCAACGTCCATGTGATCACGAAGTGGTATGCCTCGAAGCAACATGCCGCCGATCGGAGACTGAAACATGAACCAAATAAGATCGGCAGAAATGCCCGCGACAGTCATCGACATCACGGCGCATCTCGCGCGATCAGCGGTGCGCAGCAGCGCGCCGTCGTGTTTTTGCGCGACCAGCCTTGAACAGGTGGAATCGGCCTGGCGGTTGGTATATCAACGCTACTCACAAATGGGTCTGATCGACGAAAACCCGTTTGGCATTCATACCGCCCCCACTGCCGTGGGACAGCATGCATGCGTGATATGGGGGCCGGAAGGGCCGGAAGTCGGCTATACGATGACGCTGTTCCGCGACAATCCCATGGGGCTCGCGCTGGATAGCGTATACGCACCCTATCTGGATGAACTGCGCCGAAAGGGGCGCCGCCTGCTTGAGGTGGGGATGCTGGCGGATCGTCGACGGAGTGCTTCACGCGGCGTCGAGGCCCTGTTCAGCATGATGCGCTGGGCCATACACTATGGATTGCACACCAATTTGACCGATATCGTTATCGGCGTGCATCCGCGGCATGCCCAGTTCTACATGCGTTGTTACGGCTTCGAAGAATTCGCGCCACCGACAAGCTACGCCTTGGTGCGAAACAACCCGGTGGTACTCTTGCGCCTCTCTCTGCTCGAGGAGCTGGCGAAAGACGCGTTGCCGCGAGGGCTCGCTGATGCGCGCGACAACCCACTACCCGGCAATGCGTTCTCGGATCGCTTCGCGTTTGAGCCGGAGCAACTGCACGGCTCCCTGATCGCGGGCTTTTTGAAAGCCCGCTACTGTATTGACCCGACCGAGCCGGCTGCTGGTTACCCAAGTTCCGCAGTTCGCGCCCGAAATTACGGGTAGTTCGGCCTGGCCAGTTCCTGCCGGTTTTTCACCGTGCCCGCCGGCACCTGCTCAGCGGCACGATCTTCGAGGCCGCCAAGCTGCCGCTGCGTACCTGGATGCTGGCCCTCCATCTGCTGACGTCGAGCAAAACCAGCATGCACCGCTGGAGCTGAGCTGACGCGGCACCTGGGCGTCAACTACAAAGCGGCCTGGCGGATCAAGCATAAGGTCATGCGGGCGATGGCCGAGCGCGTGGCGCCGCGCCAGTTGTCCGGCTTCGTCCAATCGACGCCTACCCGGCCAGCGAGCGCAACGGCGGCTAGCGGGGTGCGGCTCGGGGAACAAACAGACCTTCCTGATCGCGGTGCAGACCGGTCATACTTTGGACCATCCGACCTACACGGTGATCGAACCGGTTCGCCGCTTCGACGACGACAGCGTCAAGGCCTGGCAGGCGTACCATCTGACACCCGACGTGGAGGTCTTCAGCAATGGTTTGTTCTGTTTCCGCCGTTTCGCCGATGCTGGCCACGCGCATACGGTACCGGAGACCGCAGGGCGACACGCCGGCTGTGAGGTCCGCGGCGCGCGCTGGATCAACATCGTGCTGGACAACGTCAAACGCGCGATCAGCGGCGGCTACCATGCGATCCGCCAAGGCAAGTATGCACGGCACTATCTGGCTGAAGCGGCATACCGTTTCAACCGCCGATTTCGACTGCGCGAGATGCTGCCGCGACTGGTGCGTGCGATGGTGCTGCGCAAGCCGCATCCCGAGTCGACCTTGCGCTTGGCGAGCAATTTTTCATGGCTGAGAGTAAGGGCTAATCAGGTAAACTCTTCACTCGCACGTCCAAGCACACCACCGGAACCCCTATCGGATCAGCCAAGGAAGCTCCATGCAATCACTGGACAGCACCAAGATCGCCATCATCGGACTGGGCTACGTGGGTCTTCCGCTGGCGGTGGAATTCGGCAAGCGCTATGACACTGTCGGTTTCGACATCCGCGCCAGCCGCGTCGATGAACTGCGCACCGGTCGCGACAGCACGCTGGAAGTGGATGCGGATGAACTGGCGGCTGCGCGGCGGCTGCGCTTCAGCGCATCGCTGGACGACATCCGACACTGCAGCGTCTACATCGTCACCGTACCCACCCCCATCGACAGCGCCAAGCGCCCCGACCTCACCCCGCTGATCAAGGCCAGCGAAGCCATCGGCAGCATCCTCAAACCCGGCGACGTGGTGATCTACGAATCCACCGTCTACCCCGGCTGCACCGAAGAAATCTGCGTCCCCATCCTGGAACGCACCTCCGGCCTCGACTACGCTACCAGCACCGCTCCCGCTCTAGCCGAACACCGGACACCGAACGCCGAACACCGCCTTTCCGCTCCGTCCGTCCCCCTCGAAAACCGAAAACCGAAAACCGAAAACTTCTCCTGCGGCTACAGCCCTGAACGCATCAACCCCGGCGACAAACAACACCGCGTCACCACCATCCTCAAAGTCACCTCCGGCTCCACCCCGGCAACGGCCGACTTCGTCGATGCGCTGTACGCCAGCATCATCACCGCCGGCACCCACAAGGCCAGCTCCATCAAAATCGCCGAGGCCGCCAAGGTGATCGAGAACACCCAACGCGATCTCAACATCGCGCTGGTCAACGACTTGGCCATCCTGTTCAACAAGCTCGGCATCGACACGCTGGAAGTGCTGGAGGCGGCCGGCACCAAGTGGAACTTCCTGCCGTTCCGCCCCGGCCTGGTCGGTGGCCACTGCATCAGCGTCGATCCCTACTACCTCACCCACAAGGCGCAGGAAGTGGGCCATCACCCGGACGTAATCCTCGCCGGCAGGCGCACCAACGACAGCATGGGTCCGTACATCGCCAGCGAGGTGATCCGCCTGATGGTGCGCAAGGGCATCAACCCGGTCGGCGCGCGCATCCTGGTGCTGGGCCTGGCCTTCAAGGAAAACTGCCCCGACCTGCGCAATACCCGCGTGGTGGACATTGTGCAGGCGCTGACAGGCTACAACACCCGCGTCGATATCCATGACCCCTGGGTCGACGCCGAAGAGGCGCACAACGAATACGGCATGAAGCTGCTTGCCCAGCCAGTCAACGGCACCTATGACGCCGTGATTCTGGCTGTCGGACACCGGGAATTCGCCAGCATGGGAGCGGGCGCTATCCGTGCGTTGGGCAAGGCCGAATCTGTCCTTTATGACGTGAAGTATGTGCTGCCGCGTGAGGCGGTGGACGGGCGACTCTGAACCATGAAGCAGAAACTGCAATGGTTGGATGCCATGCGTGCGGCAGCGGCTTGCGGGGTGGCGCTGCATCGCGGAAGGTGTGCAAAATTTCGTGTAACCGGAGTTTGAGTCGCGGTGGCGCAGCTCCGTCACCACCTTGCAACCAGAATTGGCGCCCGCGGTCTGCGCCGGCCACAGGCCGAACACCTCCTTCTTCGTGACGCTGATGGTCAGGTACACCGTCTTGACTCGCACCGCGCCCTCGCGCACCTTCACGTGGATGCAGTCCAAGTAGACGATCGGATACACCGGGTCGAGCGGCCGGGCTTGCCGTGCCTTGACCTCATGCCACTGCATCAGACTCCGCCGCAGGCCATGCTGCCTGGCGCGAAAAGCGATCGGAGCGATTCATCGGAAAACCGAAGAACCAGGCGGGACTAGACAGCCAACCGGGCTGGCGTACTATTGTTTCTACGAGTGTCATGCGTTGGTGCTTGCAGGAAGGTTGATCGCGCCGCGCCACGCCGTAGCCGAGTTGTCAATCCAACCCCCGGTAGCGATAAACGCCAGCGAGGAGCTCTCCAAGCAAGTCTCAGCGAGATCCGGCGTCTGCTTCAGATCTCGCCTCTGTGGTTTTATTGCGCAAATTCGACCAATCGACGACTCCATGAAAATCCTGGTCACCGATACCGCCGGCTCTGTCGGCTCTCGCGTTGCAATGAAACTGCTGGAATGCGGCGACGAAGTCATCGGCATCGACAACCTGTCGGACTACCATGACACGGTGATCGTTGCTGTCGGACGCCAGCCGTTTGTGGCGACCGATGGCACAGGAATACGCGCGTTCGGCAAGGCGAAATCGGTCGTTTATGACGTGAAACACGCCTTGCCGCGCGATGCTGTCGACAGGAGATTGTGATGAGTGACTTGGTCAAGACACTTCCAGTCGCACTCACGGAACGTATTCTGGCATCTCACCAGAGCTGGTTAGTTACGGGTGCAGCGGGTTTCATCGGTTCCAATCTTGTCGAGGCACTCCTTGAGTTAGGCCAGCATGTGGTTGGCTTGGACAATTTCGCTACGGGCTACCAACGCAATCTTGATGAAGTTGAACAGATCGTGGGAGCGCAGGCATGGTCACGTTTCCATTTCATCACGGGCGACATCCGCAGTATCGAAGACTGCCGCAAGGCATGTGCAGGTGTAGAGCACGTACTGCATCAGGCGGCGCTGGGGTCCGTGCCGCGCTCGATTGAAGATCCGTTGGCCATACATGACACCAATTGCTCTGGCTCACTCAACATGCTGGTGGCTGCGCGCGATGCCAAGGTAGGAAGTTTTACCTATGCCGCCAGTAGTTCCACGTATGGCGATCACCCCGGGCTACCCAAGGTGGAGGATCAGATTGGCAATCTCCTGAGCCCTTACGCCGTAACGAAATATGCCAATGAGCTGTATGCCAGCGTTTTTGCACGCTGCTACGGTTTCAATACGATTGGTCTGCGTTACTTCAACGTGTTCGGTCCGCGACAGGATCCCGATGGTGCCTATGCAGCGGTCATTCCCACGTGGATAGCCAGCCTCATCAAGGGCGAGCCAGTGTTCATCAATGGTGACGGTGAGACCAGCCGCGATTTTTGTTATGTCTCAAACGTGGTGCAGGCGAACTTGTTGGCTGCGACGACGGAAAGCCCCATGGCCATGAATCAGGTTTACAACGTAGCGGTAGGCGACCGTACGACCCTCAACGAGCTTTACGCCCAGCTTCAGGCCAATCTGCTGCCGTACTACGCGCATCTACAAGATGCACAGCCCGTGTATCGCGAGTTTCGCGCGGGTGATGTTCGTCATAGTCTGGCCGACATAAGCAAGGCGGCTGCGCATCTGGGTTTCACGCCTACGCAAAACATTGGGCAAGGGTTGGCCTTGGCGATGCCTTGGTATATGAAACCCCGGGCCTAGCAGCCGGTCGGACTTTGCTGGTCGAGGCGAGAATCTGGACCGCACAGCCGGATTCGCAGCCCGGCCGAGCAAAGTCCGACAGGCTGTTAGGAGCGTGGGCGGTAGAAACGTTCGCGGCGAAAAGTCCTCTGCGCGAGGACAGTTTTTCGGCGATTTGCCGGCCCATAGTGGTTCTATGGGCCAAAAAGCGACGGAAAAATGGACCGCGCGGAGGGCTTTGCAGCCCGAATGGCTTCTACCGCCCACGCTCCTAGTGTGGTCATCAGGGTGCGGGCCTTCGCAGCAACAGCTGTGGATCTTGAAGCCGCCCAATGCAAAGATTCTCTTGGGATAACAAGCTAGTATGCAGGCAGCGCCTTGCTACACTCCAAACCACATGGATCGGGGGATGCCCTGTCATGCAGCGGCTCAGGATTGACTTGATTGCGGCCGCGCGGCCCAACTTCATGAAGGTCGCGCCGCTGTTCCACGCTTTGCACGAGCACTCGTGGTGCCGTTTGCGGCTGGTGCATACCGGCCAGCACTATGACCGGAACATGTCGGAGGCTTTTTTTCGTGATCTGAAGTTGCCGTCGCCGGATCTGAACCTGGGTGTGGGCAGCGGCAGTCACGCCGAACAGACCGCGAACGTGATGCTCGCCTACGAAGGCGCCTGCGTCGCGGATCGACCGGATCTGATCGTCGTGGTTGGGGATGTCAATGCAACGCTTGCCTGCACCTTGGTCGGCGCGAAGCTGTGCATTCCGGTGGCGCATCTGGAGGCCGGATTGCGCAGCCGCGACCGCCGGATGCCCGAGGAGATCAACCGGCTGGTAACCGATGCGGTGGCCGACATCCTGTGGACCCCGTCACCGGATGCGGACGAGAATCTCACCGCCGAAGGCATTCCGCCGGAAAAGATCACACGAGTCGGCAACATCATGATCGACTCCTACGAACTGATGCGCGAGCGCATCGATGCCAGCGGCGAGCGGAGTCGGCTCGGACTTGAGAAGCGCGAGTACGCGGTGGTGACATTGCACCGCCCGTCCAACGTGGATGCGCCCGCACCACTCAAGTCACTGGTCAGCCAGCTGACGCGTATTGCAGCCAGATTGCCACTGGTGTTTCCGGTACATCCACGCACCCGCAAGAATCTGGAAACCTTCGGCCTTTGGCCGAAACTGGCGGAAGTGCCTGGTCTGCAAATCATCGAGCCGCTCGGCTACGTGGATTTCATGAACCTTGTTTGCGGTGCACGCCTGATCGTCACGGATTCGGGTGGTATCCAGGAGGAGACCACCTATCTCGGCATTCCCTGCCTGACGTTGCGCACCACCACCGAGCGGCCGATCACCATCACGGAGGGTACCAACCGGCTGGTGACTGCCGCCGAGCTGGGGCCAGCGGTAGACGAGATTCTCGCTGGTCACTGGCCGCATGGACGCAAGCCACCGCTCTGGGACGGACATACGGCAGTGCGCGTGGCAGCCGACATCAGTCGCCGTCTGCTGATCCCGCCGCCATCGGTTACCGAAGAAGCAGCGGTTTGCGCAAGCTCCAGCCAGCCTGTGCCAGGCAATGCGTGAATCCGGGAGAGGATGGATAGCCGGTTGACTGCAGACAACCGCGCCACGCGCCAGGGATCATCCAGATATGCACCTCATCGTCATTGCCAGTTACCTGATCGCCGCCGCCGCGTTCCTCGCAGGCACGGCGCTGCTGAGCGTCGGTTGGCGCGGACAGCGTACCGGCGCCATGCTGATCCTGGCCATGATGGTCTCGGTCCTGTGGAGCGCGTTTCTGGCTTACGCCGAGTGGCGGCGCACCGTGGCGATCAACTGGGTACTGATGACCGAGATTCTGCGCTACGGTGCCTGGCTCGTTTTCGTGAGCGCCCTGTTCAGTGCCTGGCCAATGTCCGGCCTGCTGCGTGGTTTGCGCGTCGCTGCGCACGCGATCTGGATCATGCTCGCGCTGTACTGCCTGTGGCCGGTGACAGGTTTGCCGCAGACGCCCGCGCTGTCATTCAACGTCAACGTACCGCTAGTCGGTGTGCTGGTTCTCGCCCTCACCGGCGTGGTGTTTCTCGAACAGATCTACCGCAACGTTCAACCGGAACAGCGCTGGGCGCTGAAGTTTCTGGTGATCGCGCTCGGCTTGTTGTTCGCCTACGACATCTTCTTGTATTCCTACGCAGCGCTCTACCGGCAGTTGAACATCAGCGCATGGGCTGCGCGCGGCTTCATCGATGCCTTGTTGGTGCCGCTACTGATGGTGGCGGCGGCCCGCAACCCGCAATGGTCGCTGGAGGTAGGCGTGTCGCGGCGCGCGGTGTTCTATTCCACAAGCCTGCTGGTGGTCGCGTTTTACATCATCGCCACGTCGATCGGTGGTTATTACGTGCGCCTGTACGGAGGCGACTGGGGCCGGGTGGCGGAAATCACGCTTGCCTGCTTCGCGCTGCTGGTCGTGCTGTTGATCGCATTCTCCGGTCAGGCACGCTCGCATCTGCGGGTGTTCCTGAACAAGAATTTCTTCAGTTTCCGCCACGACTATCGCGAGGAATGGCTGCGGCTGTCGGCCACGTTGTCGGCCAGCGACACGGAGCTGCCGCAGCGCGCCGTACGCGCGATGGCGCAGATCATGGACAGCCCGGGAGGCGCACTGTTCATGCGCAGCGATGCTGATGAATTCGTGCCGGAAGCATGCTGGAACATGCCGACGCCAGCCGGTTTGAAGCTTCCATCCTGCTTGCCTGCGTTCGAGATCATGCGCACACGCCGGTGGATTTATGAATTGAGCGAACCGCCGCCTCTGGGCGATGAACAACTGCGGGCGCCCGCCGAATTGGTCGCCCTGACACGCGCGTGGCTGCTGGTACCTTTGGTGTTGGAAGACCGGCTCATCGGTTTCGTGGTGCTCTCGCGCGCGCGCGCGGGCAGCGTGTTCGATTGGGAAGATATTGATTTGCTCCGGGCAGCAGGCGGTCAGGTAGCTGGCACCCTGGCGCAGGCGGCCGATGCCCAGCGCCTTGCCGAGGCGCGCCAGTTCGAAGGCTTCAACCAGCTGACCGCGTTCCTGATGCACGACCTCAAGAACATCGCAGCACAGCAATCGTTGCTGCTGCAGAACGCCGAACGTCACAAGCACAACCCGGCGTTCGTGGACGACATGCTCACGACCGTGGCGAATTCGGTGCACCGAATCTCGCGGCTGCTGGAGCAATTGCGCGGCGACGCGGTACCTGCCGGGCACGGCCGCGTGCAGCTCGCGGCAGTGATCCACAAGGCGCTCGACGAGTGCAGCTCGCAGTTGACACGACCGAACTACCAGCCGGCCGCGGAGGACCTGTGGGTACAGGCGAATGCCGAACAGCTTGCCACGGTACTGGGACACGTGATCCGCAACGCCCAGGATGCAGCACAGGCCCACGGCCATGTCACGCTGAGAGTCAAACGCGAATCCGGGCATGCCGCGATCGAAATCGAAGATGACGGAGCGGGCATGGACGAGGACTTCATTCGCAATCGACTGTTCAAGCCATTTTTCACCACCAAGGCGAGTAGAGGCATGGGCATCGGCGCCTATCAGGCCCGCGAGTACGTGCATTCGCTGGGCGGAGCGATGCGCGTGAACAGTACTCCCGGCCAAGGCACCGTATTCACCATTCAGCTGCCACTGGCTGAGCCCGCGAGGGATGAAACGGTGGCCGGCAAGCGGAGGCCCGCATCGTGAGCCAGAAACAGCGCTGTCTGTTGATCGTCGAGGACGATGTCGGCCTGCAGAGCCAGTTGCGTTGGAGCTTCGAGGACTACGACGTGGTCATGGCCGGCGACCGACCGACGGCGCTCGCCCTGATGCGCCAGCACCACCCGGCGGTGGTACTGCAGGATCTGGGCCTGCCCCCGGACGCCGCAGGCACAAGCGAGGGGTTCAGCACGATCACGGAGATCCTGGAGGAAGCAGCGCACACCAAGATCATCGTGGCCACCGGCAACGGCGACCGTGACAACGCTGTCAAGTCCATCGGCTGCGGCGCCTACGATTTCTGCTCCAAGCCACTGGATCTGGAGGTCCTGCGCCTGATCGTGGATCGCGCATTCCGGGTGCACGAGCTGGAGGCCGAGAACCGCAGGCTCAGAAGCCATTCGACCGCGGTGTTTGAAGGTGTCATCGGCAGCAGCCCAGCCATGCTCGATGCCTTCCGGATGGTTGAAAAGGTCAGCCCCTCGAGCGCCACCGTCCTGCTCCTCGGCGAGACGGGTACCGGCAAGGAATTGTTCGCGCGTGCGGTGCATCGCCTGAGCTCGCGGCGCGACGGACCGTTCGTGGCGATCAACTGCGCGGCCATCCCCGAAAATCTGCTGGAAGCCGAGCTGTTCGGCTACGAGAAGGGCGCTTACACCGGCGCACACAAGCAAACCAAGGGCAAGATCGAACTGGCCGTCAACGGCAGCCTGCTGCTTGACGAGATCGGCGACATGCCGTTATCGCTACAGGCCAAGCTGCTGCGTTTTTTCGAAGAGCGGGTGGTCGAACGCATCGGTGGACGCGAAGTGATTCCGGTGGATGTGCGCATCATCTGCGCCACGCATCAGAACCTGCCGGCGCTGATCCGTGAAGGGCGCTTCCGCGAAGATCTGTTTTACCGCATCAGCGAAGTGAGCATTCGACTTCCGCCGCTGCGTGAACGCGCCGGTGACGCGGTGACCCTCGCGCGGCATTTTCTCGAGCAGGCGGCCAGTCGCCACGGACGCGCAGTTCGCGGATTTACCGCCAAGGCGCTCAAGGCGATCGCGGCATGTTCGTGGCCCGGCAATGTGCGCGAGTTGGAAAACAAAGTCAACAGCGCCGTCATCATGGCGGATGAAAAGCAGATCGGACTTGAGGCGTTGCACCTTGGTGAGATCGGCGAGGATATCCTGGACCTGCACGAAGTGCGGAGCGACGCCGAAAAGCGTGCCATCCAGAGGGCCATGACCCATGCCGGCGGCAATCTCTCGCGGGTTGCAAGCTTGCTGGGCATCAGCCGACCGACGCTCTATGATCTTCTCGACAAGCATGGCTTGAAGAGGCCTACCAGTGCAGACTGACCCCGCGCGTCGCGCCGGGTGAACTGAGGGTAATGATATGCGCTCGATCAAGCTCAACACGTGGATTGTTCGTCACGGCTCGGTGTTGCTTTGCGTCAACCTGTTGCTGAGCGGATGTGGTCTCACCAGCGGTCATGCAAGCCTGGATGCCGGCACCAAATACCAAGCCAAGGGTGAGTATCGCGCGGCTTACATCGAGGCCAAGAAGGTCCTGCAACGCGATAGCAAGAACGGCGATGCCTGGCTGCTGCTCGGGCAAGCCTCGCTGATGCTCGGTGACCCGAAGGACGCCCTGAGCGACCTGCAAAACGCCAAGACCAACAGCGTACCGGCAGAACGTTGGGCGGTGCCCTTGGGACGCGCGCTGCTGGTGACGCATCAATACGACAAGTTGCTTGAAACCCTGCCTCCAGACAAGGCCTTCGAGCCAAGAGTCAAAGTGCGTGTGGATGTGCTGCGGGGCGATGCCTATCGCGGGCTCATGCAGTTCGACCAGGCACGGCAATCGTACAAGGCCGCGTTGACACTGGACCCCAAGAGTCCAGCCGCGCTTGTGGGACTCGCCAAGCTGGCCGCCATTGCCAACGACCCTGGTTCCGCCGGCAACTACGTGCAACAGGCACTGACTGCCGCGCCGGACAACCCACAGGCCTGGGTCGCAAAGGGTGATCTGGCGTTCGACGGCGGGAATTTCGCCGGCGCCGAATCGGATTATCAGAAAGTGCTGGGCTTCAAGAACGCTGACTGGCTGCCGCAAGAGCGCTTTTATGCGTTGGCTCGGCTGGCCAATGCACAGGCGCAACAAAACCAGTTCGACAAGGCTCTGGGCAACATTGGGACACTGGAAAAAATGGCGTCCCAGCAGCCGCTTCCCCACTACCTGCGTGCCTTGGTGCTGTACAGGCAGGGGCATCTGGACGATGCGATTTCCGAGCTTCAGCAGGTACTCCAGATGTCGCCCGATAACGCGCAGGCGCAGGTGCTCATGGGAGCGGTCAACTACGCGCAGGGCAACTACGGCCAGGCGGAAATGTACCTCAGCAACGTTGTGGGCATGGATCAAAAGAATGTCGATGCCCGCAAGTTGCTGGCGCTCACGTTGTATCGCGAAGGCCGCTCGCGCCAGGCATTGGACACGCTGCGGCCAGTGGTGCCGGGCACGCCTTCGGACACCAAGCTGCTGGCGCTGCTGCAGAAAGCAGTCGCCGAAGCCACCGGAAAACCTGGGCCGAAAGCTTCCGCAATGGGCGCAAACAATCCACCCGACACCCGGTTCGCGCAGGCCGGCAAAGCCTTTGCCAGCGGAAATGAATCCGAAGCGATCCGCCTGCTGAAGGAGATGCCCGCAAGCGACGCCGCCACCGAGGCGCGACGCAACAGCTTGCTGGTCATGACTTATTTGCGCGAGAAGCACCCGGCCGATGCGGTAAAGGCGGCGGCCGAATATGCCGCCAGGAATCCGCACGACAGTGCCGCGCATCTGCTGTACGGAACCGCGCTGGTTGCAGCGGGTCAGCGCACTGAAGCGCGTGCCCAATATTCCGAGGCCTACAAGCTGGATCCCAAGAGTCTCGCCGCGCTCCTGAACCTGGGCAACCTGGATTCACTCGAGGGCCGTTACGGAGATGCCGACGTTCACTACAAAGCGGTATTGAAACAGGACCCGCAAAACGCCGTGGCCATGACCGCACTCGGCCGGCTTGCCATGCTGCAGAACAACAAGGCAGAAGCCCTCAAATGGTTCAATCAGGCAGTCGGCGCTGCACCGAAGTCCGCCGCCCCATACATCGGACTGATAATGGTGTACAGCGAAAGCGGTCAATTCGACGAAGCCGAGAGCACCGCCAGACGCCTGGTGAATGCGAACCCCAGTAATCCTGCTGCTCTCAACGCCCTCGGAGCGGCGGAACTCAATGCCGGCCATCACGGCAAGGCGTTGAACTCGCTGCAGCAAGCCGTGAACCTCGCGCCGCAGGTGCCCTTGTACCGCACCAATCTGGCCCGCGCACAGATCATCAACAAGGACACCAAGGATGCAAACGACAATCTCACGCAGGTGATCAAGGCTGATCCCGGTCAGGTGACGGCGGTGACGCTGCTCGCGTTCATGAAGTTGCAGGACCATGATCTGCCGGGTGCAATTTCCCTGGCGCAATCGCTGCAGAAGCAAACCACCTCCAAGGCCGCAGGATTCAGCCTTGAAGGGGATCTGTATATGGCAAACAAGTCCTGGAGCAAGGCCGCCCAAGCCTACCAGCAAGGATTGAAAGTCCAGTACGACCGGCCTCTGGTGATAAAGACCTTTCAAGCGCTTAGCGAAGGCGCGGCCAATGAGCCGGAAGGCGTGCTGCGCGACTGGTTGGCCAAACATCCAGACGATGCCGCAACACACCTGCTGCTGGCCCAGTACTATCTGAGCCATGCGCAGAACATGCTGGCTGCCAGCCAGTTCGAACACGTGCTGAAAGCGTATCCAGCCAACATCGGCGCACTCAACAATCTCGCGTGGATTTACACAAAGCAACACAATCCCAAGGCGTTGGCACTGGCGGAACGTGCTTACAAACTGGCACCCGGTTCGCCCGGTATTGCGGATACATATGGCTGGGCGCTGATCGCGGACAACCGGGCAAAGACTGCCTTGCCGATCCTGATCCATGCGGCGAAGGGGGCACCAAAGGTGCCCGTCATCCAATATCACCTAGCCGTGGCCCAGGCGCGCACCGGCGACAGTGTCGGCGCGCGAACCACCCTCGAAGCACTGCAAAAATCAGGCGTCAATTTTCAGGACAAGCAGGCCGCGGAAAAACTGTACCGGGAGCTGGGCGGTGCAGCCGGCCAGTAACAAGCAGGGAGAAGCGATCAGCGGTTTCGCGCCCTACTGATTTCCGATATAAAAACCCAGAAGAATCAGCCCGACCCCGATAGTCCAACCGGCGGCCATCGTAACCAAAAGCCGACTGATCCTGATGCTTTGCAGACGCCAATACAGATCGCTCAGCAACCACCACAGACCGGTGAAAACGGCAAGCGCAAAAATGCGCCAACCCAGATGACCGGAAAACCACAAGAAGCCATTCATGGACTGGTCAAGCCTTCTGCAACAGCAGTTTCTCCGGCCCAGACGCGATCACCCATGCATACCAACAGATTCGCGCTAGCCGGCAGCTCGAGCACTACGGTGCTGCCCAGCAATATCCTGCCGATCCTCTGACCGCGCTCAATCTCCTCTCCGTCCCGGACCCAAGTCTCGATGCGCCGCGCCGCGATGCTGGTAATCAAGCGCACCGCGACTTGCCCGGCGTCGGTCGCAATCACCAGGCGCTTTTGCACCGGGCAGGATTTCTCCCGCAGAAACGCAAACTCCCGTCCCTCTCCATCCATGAAGCCGTCACCGCGCGATTCCACATGGAGCACCCTCCCGGACGCCGGGCTGCGCTGCACATGCATGTCCCAAAAACTGAGCGCAATCACGAGATAGCGCACTCCCGAGAGTATCTCCGCACTGGTTACCAGCCCGTCTGCCGGAGCCAGCATGCTGTTGCCGGGAGGCGCGATGCGCTCCGGATCACTGTAAAAATGGCGCAGAAACGCACGCTGAAACTGCCCTTGCTTCAGCCACGTGCGGATTTGCGTTTCCGGCCAGCGCTTGCGCGGCGGAAGCCAGCGCCGTATCAGCGGCGATGGATACGGGAAATAAAGCGCCCAGAGCACTATGGCCGTGGCCACCAGGCACAAAATAACGATTTGCAGGACAAGCATCGTCATCTCTCAATTGCTCTAACACCGTTTGCCAGATCGTAGCCGACTTCGAGCAACGCACGCTGGTTGCGCGCGCGGCACAACGCCCAGTGCGAACTGCCGGGTAGTCCCACGGGTGCGCTTGTTCGGGCCATGGGCACGCACTGTCCCCCTCCCTGGATGCGGATCGTGGCCAAGTCGTAGAACACCGGCAGTGCGTCATCCAGCAGTTGGCATAGTGCTGCGGTCTCCACTTCCGTGCCCCGGTTCATCCCTACATCCACCCCGCACCGCAGGTGATCGCGCGACACTTCGTTTGCTATCTTCGGCATCACCACCGCCTCAAGCTGGTGCAACACCCCGAGCTCGGGCCGTGGTTCGCACAGCCGATTAAACGCCATCGCCCGCACCAGGGCCACCACGTCGAACCGCAAGGTGTTTCGCCCAGCCATCCACGCGTCGGCCGGCAAGTGACCCCACGCCTGGCTTGCAACAGCGCGTATTCTGGCTGCGCAGCAAAGTCGGTAGCATGATGCCCGCCTGATGTCGACCGAAAACCATGGCGCCGCGACGGCGCGATCGAAGCGCCTGCGCTGGACGCTGCTGGCCGCCTGTGTGTGCCTGGTCATCTACGGCACGTTGTTCCCGTTCAGCGGCTGGCGGACAGCGGGCGACTTCCATCGGCTGATCAGCGCTGCCGCGCTCAACGATGTATCGGCCACGGATGTACTTGCGAACGTCCTCCTGTACATGCCGCTCGGGTTCCTGGCCGGTTTGGGCCGGCGCTCGCGCAGGATCCCCTTGATCCTGCTGGCAGCCCTGTTGCTCAGTCTCGGCTTGGAAACCATGCAAGCGTTTCTCCCGGGACGCGTGGCATCGTGGCTGGACGTTGCAACGAACGTTTTGGGTGCTGGCCTTGGAACCATTGCTGCTGCAATGATGCATTGACCGGACGTCGGATGGGGCCGTAACCTCGCAACGCGGCTGCGGGGTGACCGCGTCGCCTGGTTGGGTATTGCGGCAATGGCCGCCTGGGGGTGCGCCCAACTGATCCCGTTCGTACCTTCGCTTGCCGCAAGCGGTTTGAAGGCAGCGCTGAAACCGCTATGGCACGCGCTGCAGGGCTCGCGATCGGTCGACCTGTGGCGCTGGCGCCGCCTATGTTGCAGCCACGGCTGCGCTGACGATAACCGGCGCCAGCGTGCTGCGTATCCTCCGTTGGGGCGGTGTCGCAGTCATTTGCCTGCTTGCGGTGCTGCCTCTGAAAGTGTCCCCAGTGTTCGCCCGGGAAGCCACACAACGTCAGCAGGCGCTTGAGATTTCGGCTTCCTTGGGGTGCGTGGCGCGACATGCCACGACGAACGGGTCGAAGGCCTGTTCGGCAACCACGCAGGTGGGTGTCATCCAACGGGTGGGTGCCATCCAGGCTGCTTCGAGGTTGTATTTGGCCTTGCATTGCACGCCATCGCCCGTGATTATCCGTGCACACGTCACCACAATCCATGTTCAATCGCGAAGGTTCTTCAGTGGTTCCCGCATGCCTCCGTTTTGTTTGTTCCAAACTGGAGAGTGCTCCCCTTACAGATTTATACCAAATCCACAACACAATCTCGTATCTCCCGCGACAGCGCGAAATCAGAGTTGGCCTGGATGAAAATCCCTTCGTTTGCCAGAAAACTGAAAAACCGGATACTGCGCACGCAGGCAAAGGTTTATGTGCCAAGTTTTGACGAAGATGGCTTGGTGCTCGCACTGAGAAAACACGTCGAATCGGAATCATATTCCCCGGCCTCGCTTCATGGGGTGGAGGGTGACCGATTTCCGACTTGCGGTGAGGACGTCGCTGCATATTTCAGGCAGCGTCGCTCACCGTCATTTTTCGCGGACACCCCGACCTTGACTGCTTTGGCTAACCGAATGGCGTCTGACCATCCCGGGTGGCGGGATCGGTTGCTCGCGATTGTGGCTGCCGACCGGACTGCTGGTCTTGAAATCTACTCGATGATCGGACCTCCCCTGCGGCCAGGTTTCCCATGGGGATGGCTGCATCCTGAGCCAGACAACGACGATCTGTACCCGATACGTCCGCATCGTTTTGGGTTTGCGCCACGACATGCGCTCGCGGTTCTGTACGGCGAGGAGCCAGCAGCAGTACTCGCGGACATCCTTGAGGACTGGATGGCGTTCGTCACGCGCGGTACGAGCGAGCTCCCGTACTGCAGTGCGCTGGTGGTGATTCAGCGATTGCTGGCTTTGAGCTGGGCGCATGCGTTTGTCCTGGCGCTGCCAGGGCCGGACGACGCAACCAGCATACGGCTGCATGCGAACATCCTGCGTATCCTGCATGCCGATATCGATTTTCTGCTACCCAGTCTGGGGAAAAGCGCCGCGAACAACCATCTGCTTGCGGACAGGTTTGCGTCCTGGTACATCCAGCTGCTTTTTCCCGAGTTTGTCGACGGTGCAGTGGACCTGGAAGTCTGCGAGGCGGCATGGCTTGCCGAGCTGGAACGACAGGTTTATCCGGACGGAACAGGCTTCGAGCACTCGCTGCACTATCATGAATTCGGCTGCGAGATGGCGGCTGCGTACGTACTGTTGTGCCGCCGCAACTCGCGGCCGATTGCGTTTGCCACGCTCGCACGTATCGAGCGCATGCTCGGTTTCCAGGTAGGGCTGGCTGGTCCCGAGAGTGTCACGGTGCCCTTCGGCGATGCGACCGAAGATCCGCTTTTTGGCCTGGATACCGGAGATGGATGGGCTACTGCTGGTCTCCGGGAGCTCTACCGCGCGCTGTTTCGACCGGATCTGAGCCCGGCGGCGCCTACAAGTCCCTCGGTCGAGCGCGCTTTTTGGCTACTCGGTGGCGCCCTCGCGCCACGTGGATCGTTTTCCAACAATCGGGAGGATGGGCCGCGGTTGTGGCCGGACGGCGGATTCGGTGTGCTCCCGGACGAACGAGGGTCGGCACGAGTGCTCTTTCGTACCGGTCCCGCGATACATCAAGACCTTGTGGCGGGCCACATGCATGCCGATCTCCTGAGCGTGTGTGTCACACACGGAAATCAGGCAGTGTTTACGGACCCAGGCACCTGGTGTTATCGGTGGCGTTCGGGCGAGACCGGGCCTGGGCGCGCTTATTTTGCGGGACCGGCAGCGCACAACGGGCTGGCTCTGGATGCGGTTGATCCGCTCGGTCCGGTTCAGGGCGATTTCCGGAAAAGGGCGATCCCGATTCGGATCAGCACCACGCGGTGTTCCCTCGGCAGCAGATTCGCCTGGTTGGAGGCAGAGGTTCGCGGCAGTTCGCCCTACGCCGGCTATCGGCGCGGCGTGGTGCACGTTTCGGGAGCGTATTGGATCATCTACGACAGGTTGCCGCCGGGCGTCGAGAAATTTTCCGCGGCGCTCAGCTTCCAGACCGCCGCCGGCGTCAAGACGAGACAAGAAGGAGCGGGAACGGTGTTGTTGGAAACCTCGGCTGGAACACTATGGCTGGCAAACGGATCCGGGCTTCATGAACCCCGGATCATCCAGGGGGAATCCGACCCACCTGGCGGCTGGGTGGCACCGCGCTACGGAGCTCTGACACCGGCGACCCAGCTTCGCTATGGCTTGGCGGACGGAGCCATGCTCACAGCATTTGCATTGGGCGTCGGTGTCCCCGCTGCGAGACCCATTGCAGTCAGTGTCTTGAAGACAGGTCTGGTCATAAAAATCGAAGGTCCCGATACGTGCGACCTGTTATTGCTTGCTACGCATGATGAACCCGTTGCCGTAGACATGGTGGGCGGACACGGAAAAGCCGAAGCAGTGTGGATGCGGACCAGAGGGGAACGACCGGAATTGCTGCGTTGCCTTGGCTTCCGGGATAGCGTAACCGGGGAGAACCGCGCGCCAAATGGGGTTCAGCATACCGAGGCCAGGGTCATGTTTGCTTCCGTCGGTGAGAAACATGAAGTGGAATACCGCGAACCGGAAAATCTGTCCATTGCCCTGTCGGGCTCTATGTGGCATTGAATGGCGAATCAGTCGTTGTCGTGTGACATTTTGCATTGCGTCAGAGGTGAGCGCTCTCGTTCGAACAGACGATCCGGGGCGTGCTCCTGCGATAACTACCGACGATTGATCAGCGTATATTTGAGTCTCATCAGGTAACTCCTCCAGCCGCCTCGGAGCGCTTCACGCCGATAGCCGAACTCTTCCAGGGCACGGCCGGCCACTTCGTCAAAAAGAACCCGATCGGGCACGCTCATCTCGTGCTGCCACGCCGTGGCTTTTTCGGGGTCGGGAGCCCGGATCGAGCTTGCATGAAACTTCAGGCTCGAGTCCGGCATGGCTGCGGCAGCGTCTTTATCGTAGGCGAGCATGTCGTGATCAAAGGACTCACCCAGGAATTCACAGATGCTGCGCAAAGATGGCTCTGGCGAACGCACGAGGTCTTCGTACCGCACCTCCAGGTAGTGTGCGGGCCCGAGCATCATCCCCATCTTGCGAGCCAGCACCACCCGCCAGCTCCAGTCCCGCGCAAGTTTCAATAGGTTCTTGGATCCCCACTCCAGTTTGCGTAGCGAATTGGTGGCGCCACGGCCATCGCGCACGATATGCACGATCTGGCTACCGGGAAACAGTTTCCAGAGCACGTCTATTTCGACGACGTTGTCTGGATCCTTGTCTCCCCACCTGCATTTGCCATTTGCCGCCGCATACGTTTCATATATCGCGGAAATGAGGTCGCTGTAGTTTTGCGGGTTCCGCGCCAGCACGGCCGCCTTGTCGCGAACCAGTCCACCACGCTCGACGAAGGCTTGCGCGGCGATGTCGTCAAGGAGACGCGTGATATTCCCGGGCGCTGTCAAATCCCCGTATTCACCAAGCCGCCGATAGAATTTCGGAATAAAGTCTGACTCGAATGGAACGGCTATTCGAGGATGCGCATTCAACATGAGGCGCAACATTGTCGTCCCGGAGCGCGGAGCGCCCACAACGAATATGGGCACGTTCGCCTTCAGACTTTCGGGTTCCACAGCGGACTCAGCGCCAGCCACGGGACCAAAACCCATTTCGACCGGATGCAGCGCAGGCTGCGTGTCGCAACCTCTGGCCGCTGGTCACAGTATTTCTCCATCCAGCAAATAGAAGGCCTTGCCCTTGGCATCCGCAAGGAACTTGTCTACACGCAAATCGTGAAAATAGCCCGCATACCTCGACTGTACTTCGTTTTCATCATGGAAATGACGCACGTGCGAGACAAACGGAAAATTGGGAACCGTGCCGTAGAACCTGGTTCCCTTCCGAATCCTGTTCAGGATTATCCTGTCATCTTCAATGTGTTCGAGAAATTCGGTGCATACGACGGTATCGTAGTCGCACGTTGTAAAGAGGTCCGTCTGAAAGGCGTCCTGCTGGACAAAAGAAAGACCGGGGTACGTTTGCTTGGCGTACTGGATCCGCTTTTGACTGAAATCGAACCCGATATATTTACAGGTAGTCTTGTCCCGTATCAGGCATGCCAGCTGTCCCGTGCCACATCCTATTTCGAGTATGGACCGGGCCCCGGTCCTTACGACACGGTCCGCAATCACCGACCACAGAAAGTAGTATTCCGATTCGGTGTAGTGTTGAGTCCAGTGTTCGCATGCGTCGAACGATGCGTCGTACCATTCGGCGCCTTTTTCACCCGATGGCTCTACCTGACTAGCGGATCTGTGCCTGGGCGCGATCACGGCGGCCAGCCCGCGCAAGACGATTGGCGGGACAAGATCGCTGATCAATCCCTTGAGCTTTACGTTCATTCTGGCCTAGTCCACGTGAGCCGTTGTGTCGACGCGCGGAACTCATGACAACGGGCGATCGGTTCGCCCACGCTTGAGTCAGGCCAACGATACCAGAGAAATTGACCAGAGCGTATCCTATTCAAAACGGCGCGGATCGTTCACCAGACGTCAACCGTGGCGAGCGGCCCGTGACCCAATGACGGACACATTCTCTTACCTGATTAGCGCTTATTTTCAGCAAGTCTCGACCCGCGAGGATCCGGAGAGCCAAGCAGGATGCAGGTTTCCAGCGGAGCACCGCCATGCGCATGAATTGCGTCTGGTTCAAACGGGGAAGAACCCTCCGGCATCGTTGTCGATCGCGCTCCCCGTGGTGTGGATCGGATGCACACCGTCAGCTGGATCGCTCATCGATTAAATCCCTGCTTAAGACTTCGGTCTCGGTACGAGATGATACTTCTGATTGGTATTGAAATTCGGTTTGGTCGGGAGATTTTCGATGTACCACAGCGCTTCGTCGCTACCCCCTGCGCCTACGTTGTACGCGGCGACAACCGCTGCCGTGAAGTCGACCGTGTGAGCATCAACGGACAGCGGGTTGCCGTGCAGGTCACAGACACCGTTTTCGTATTTTCCGATCCAATTTACGCCGGTGCGCGCGTACATCGCGCTGGCGATCTTGTACGCCTCCTGCGCCGAGCCTACGTTGATCATCGCCCGTGCTTCGGACTCGTTGTACCCGTAGTATGAAATGATGCTGCGGTACAAGATTTCATCCCAACTGTCCGGCATCTGGCGGTTCGGGTCGTGGATAAACACTTGACTCACCGGGCCAAGCGTTGCGTACGGCCTCGTGAAAAACAGCATCGGAAGGCCAGCGATGTACTTGGCAAATGGCCGCCACTCCGGACGCTTGTATGCAATCGCGTCCATCGTCATGGACACATAATATTGTTGCCACGTCGCAGTCCCCACCCATCCCTCCGCAGCGGTGCCTTTGGTGCCTCGATACGTGACGTACTTGTCCATGATCCCGTACTTGTTCCCATTGAGGAACTTCCGGTTCACGATTTCCAACTCGTGGTTCAGCTCGTCCTCGAAATACTGCGTGTGCGAGCTGACGTACGCGCCGAGGAAGATGTTCCGGATACCCCACGCAAACTGGCGTGGCACCCACGCAGTAAGCCCCTCACTGACGGTAGTCAGCGGGTTCATCTCGAACAGTGTGAAGTTGCACCAGAAGCTTGCATGATCGCGGTCACGAGCGGCGCCGGTAATCATCGCGGATAACAAGGCGTAGGCCGTCAGGTGCGCACCGTTCGGCACATTGGGGCATGCACTTACAACCTTTGCCCACCCTGTCGTGCCGCCCGTGAGTTCTGCCGGAATCAGCTTATCTCCATCATAGCTGCCGCCATACGGCACCAAGGCGTTGTTCTGGTAAGCGTGGACTTGTGACTGGGGCAAAAAGCAGGTGTGATCCGGGACCTTTGTCCGGTCAAGGATGCTGCCGGTATCCGGGTCGGAAAAATACACCGAGCGCCACTTGCCGCAATGGTCGTCGGCCCGGCGCACCGCGGCCCACGTTTCATCAGATGAATTCAGCAGGAACGCCATATTCCATTGCGGCATATAGCCAATATCGGCACGTTCGCCACCACTTCCCATACCCCATGTCGTCGCGCAGCCAAGTCCGTTGAAGGTGTAGTCGCGCGTCGCTTCCGGCGCCCACGGCTCCTGGGATTCGTGCCACGGATAGCTCGGGAACAAGGAACGATCGATTTTCGACGTAGCCCATCCAACCTGCTTGCCGTACCGGATTGGTGGCATCCTGCAACCCCGCCAGAAATCCACGGTACCGTCCGGCTTGCTACTTGGAGCGTGCAGCATGTCCGCGCCGTCATAGGTCACGTTCAGGTGGCAGTTGAGATAGTCGTACGGGCAGTCGATTCGGGTCACGCCCACTTCCACGCAGTCCGCATAGAACCACGCAGTCAGGCCGGGATGTTCCACGCCGCTCGCGTTGGTGAGCTTGAGGTATTTGGCGGCAGCCATCGGATCGTCGCCCACGTGCGCCTGCGCGAACCACGCCCTTTTGGCCCCATCCATAACCGTCACGACAACGAGGTGCGCACCATCCTTTGGCGACGGTGTCGCGCCCGGCGGTGTCGGTGAAAGGGCAAACACACGCCGCAGCGGTACCACGGTGGCGAGGCCCAGCAGGCCCATGACGGTTTGCAGGAAACGTCGGCGCGAAGGCGGCCTCTGCTCATACATCACACAGTCTCCCGAGGGTACTGTCGCGGATGACATGATGCGACGGAGCGATCTTAAACGCAACGCAGCCGTGCGAGCGGGCATTCGCCGAATACGATTGCGGTGCGCCGCCATTGGCGTCACCCACAGAGGACTTTCTTGCAAGGAATACGCTTAACCCCCCACCCCACATCTACACCGCCCGCGTGTTACGCCCACTACGTGCTCCGAGCGCACCCGACGTGCAAGTTGCTGCCTTGACGCGGCCGTGGCCAGAACCCGCGCTGCGTGACTGCAAAACATGGTCCCCGTGTTGAATATCAGCGCTAACCGGGTCTCTTATGGGACAAAAATCGTAAATCCCTGCCCTTCTCCGTGTCCTTTCTAAATAGCGGATAACGACATCGTCGGCAGTGTCGTGCCGCGAGTCGTTCCTTCACGAACGCTTGTCCCGGCGCGGGTTGAGAGGCTGATCAGACCTCGCCGTCAGCTGGATTTTGCTGCTCTCTTCGGGAGACGGTGGCGCGCAGTGCCGGATGAGGTGCGAACACGCACGGGGCGGGATGGTAGCGTCGGCCCACCCGATAGCACGTGCCCTCACCCCCTGCGGCTCACCCTACGGGTTTTCTCGGCCACTGACCCATGGCAGACAGGCGCCCGCACAAGAACGCGATCGTCGGGCAGCTACAGGTACCGGCTAGAATATCCGTCGCGACACGACTTCGATCGCGAGGGCGCGCCCCAGGGCACCGCCATCTGTCAACTGCGCAAGATCGAGCAACGGGTCCATCTGCCATTCGCCGGGCAGGAGCTCCCGGTACCGTTGCAGCAGCTCTGGTGCCACCCGCACGTTGCCCAAACGCCGATGCGTGGCGTTGATCAACGGGCGCAGTCGTACCGGACGGGCACAGGTCGCCCACTCCGCGAGCCGCGCCTTCCAATCCGGCCCCTCATCGAAGCGAAAACCATATGCCGACGGCTGTGCGGCGATACCCGGATGCAGTGCGACGACCAGACGGCTTTGAAAAGCACCCGCGTTTTTCCAGCGCAAGGGCAGTCGCTGGGCCAAGCGCACCGATTCCCGATCCGCCAGTGGTGTCGCATAGTACCCATGTCGCACCGACACACTGTTGTTGACGCCCATCCAGTAGTGGCAACGGAACAACGGATAGAGCAGCTCGACCTGCGCGCGCGTGAGGCGCTCCTTCCCGGCCTCGGACATGCCCACGATGTTCTGAATCGATGCGGCGAGTCGCGCCTCGTAATTCGCCAGGCTGTCGCGGTCGCGAAAAACGCCACGGCTGAACCCGCGGTAGAAGGCCCTCACGATATCGCGGGCGGTAAACGCGCGGTCCGGAAGGTGGAAGTAGTTGCGGAAGATCTCGCCGCCACCGCCGTTCAGCGCAATGGACCCGTCGGCGGTCTGCTGCAACCGGGTACGGCGGTCGGCGCCCCGATCGTCGATGCCGTCGTTGGGCAGGCCGTCAAAGAACAGCGCGCTCTGTTCCAGTGATTCGAGATCTGGCATTGGCAGGTCACGGTTCAGTTCGCTCTTGTCGATCGCATTGAGCGCGAGGTCGATCGCGTTCGCCACCGACCTCGCTATCGTCACATCGATGGAACCGTCATCGCCATAAACGAATAGCCGCGGCTGGAGTCCGGCTGCAAGCAATCCGGCGACAATCAGGCGCGAATCGAAGCCACCCGACAACGCCGTGTTGACCCGGGCCGGAAAGGCCGACGCCACCTCGGCCGAAACCTTGCGTAGATGGTCGGTGACCGCCTCGACAGCCTCCTCCGGCGAACCGAAAACCGGGGCATTGGAACCGAAACCGTCGGGGAAACGCTGCCACGCACGCCGACGCCTCAAATCCCGGACTTGGCCCAACGGCAGCAAACTGACCCCGCGTGCCACTGATTGGCACGAATGCGCCGCCCCCACCAGCACGTACTCGGTGACGGAAGCCGCATCGAGCTCGACGTGTTTCAGATAGGCACAGGTGGCAAGCCAGCTGGTGCTGATGAAACAGCCGTCATCGCTGCCGTAAACGTGCACGAACCCCAAGGCGTCATTCAACAACCAGGTGTGATCGCCCGTATCCAGAAACAGCGCGAAGTTGCCGCGCAACGCACTCTCCTCCAGGCGACCGGTCGCGTGCACCACCTCGAGCAGCGCCGCCAGCGCGTGCCGACCAAAGTGTCCCCGAAACCACAGCGGCCCGACACAACAAGCCGTCCCCAACGGGGTCTGGACGATGCAATCCTCAGTCTGACGTTGTCCCGGATGCGCCCAGGTGACCACACCGCCGCCATCCCATTCGATCTGTGCGGCACGCTCAAACCCTTGCCGCTCCAGCGAGCGTGCGGCACGGGTCAGCCCGGCAGGGTCAGCACCAGCAAGGCAAATCGACAGTGCGTTCAGCACAGGTGCGGCTTGATGGCGGCAACCAGGATCGGCAATGGCATATTCGACCCCCGTCTGTGCAGTACATCCCATGCGCCACGTGCCATGCGGGCTACGCGGTCACGCGAAGCGCGGCTGCGAGATGTTCTACCACAGACGATTGGATTTGTTCCGTCAAATATGGGTGCATCGGCAAACTGAGGACCCTTTCAGCCACGGCATCGCCCACCGGAAGTTCGGCGGCGGAGGCCACGGCCGGTTGCCGGTTGAGCGGCGTTGGATAGTGCACGGCGGTAGGGATGCCGGCCTCGGCGAGTACTTTTTGCACATGATCGCGATTTGCGACCTGGACTGTGTACTGCGCCCATGCACTCACACTGCCAGCGTCAACATACGGTGTTGTCGTCACTCCTGCCGAGGTCAGCAGGCGGGTGTAGGTGTCCGCGACCCGTTGCCGAGCGGCCAGTTCATCGTCGAGGATTTTCAGCTTCTCCAACAAGATGGCGGCCTGCAGCGTGTCCAGCCGGCTGTTCACGCCTACGCGCACGTGATGGTACCGCCGATCCTGGCCGTGCCTGGCGATCTGGCGCATGACCTTCGCAAGCTCGTCATCGTCCGTGAAAATGGCACCGCCATCACCGTAACAGCCGAGCGGCTTGCTCGGAAAGAAACTGGTGCAGGCGATGCGGGTGAGGTTGCCGCTCTTGCGGCCGTTGCAGGTTGCGCCCAAGCTCTGCGCTGCGTCTTCGATGACTGGAATGTCATGCCGCGAAGCAATCGCATTGATGGCACCGAAATCGGCACACTGGCCGAACAGCGATACCGCAATGACGGCCTTGGTGCGAGGCGTGATCGCGGCCTCAAGCAAGGCCGCATCGATGTTGTAGGTGCGTGCGTCGATATCGACGTACACCGGCCGGGCGCCAAGCAGCGCCGTGGTTTCCGCGGTGGCGATATACGTGAAGCCCGGCATCAGCACCTCGTCGCCCGCACCGATTCCGAGCGCCATCTGCGCAATCTGCAACGCATCGGTGCCGTTGGCGACGGCGAGGCAATGGCGGGCACCGATGTACGCAGCGAGCTTGTCCTCGAATTCGGCGACTTCGGGACCCAGGATGAACTTGCCGTGCGCGAGCACACGCCCGATCGCGGCATCGATCTTGCTCCCGATTCTGGCCCGTTGGGCCTCAAGATCCACAAATGCAATCACGCCGCAGCCTCCGATTTGATCAGCACCCCGGCCCGCAACACGTAACGCGTGCCCGTGTGGGTGCAGACTGCCTCGCCATCGCCGTCGAGCGGCAAGCCCAGGCGTTCGCCGAACTCGCTCATCCAGCCGATCTGGCGTGCTGGCGTACCGACCACCAGCGCGTAGGCGGGCACATCGCGGGTCACGACCGCACCCGCCCCGACGAAGGCAAAGGCACCAATGGTGACGCCGCAGACGACCGTGCAATTGGCCCCGAGCGTCGCCCCTTTCCTGACCACGGTGTCCCGATACTCGCTTTTTCGCTCCACCAGCGAGCGCGGATTGTAGACATTCGTGAACACCATGCTCGGGCCGCAGAACACGCCCTCCTCCAGCGTCACGTTGTCGTACACCGATACGTTGTTCTGGATCTTGCAATGATCGCCGATGACGACCTGGTTACCGACGAATACGTTCTGCCCCAGAGATACGCCCTTGCCGATCCGTGCACCCGCGCAGACATGCACGAAGTGCCATACACGAGAGCCGTCACCAATCTGTGCGCCCTCGTCGATAATCGCGCTGGGATGAGCAAAATACCCCATGGAATTTCCTTGCTGGTCAAAGACGTTCAGCAAACGATTCCCTTCATCTTTCCAGAAAAGTGCCCGACTCGACAAGACGCGCCTGGTCGGGATGACGCGTACCCCAGGATCATTGTTCGAACATACACATGCCGAATTATCCACGCGCCACGCATTCCCGTAACCGCCCCTTCGGCGCACCCTCTCCGGGCAGGCGAGGGAACTTCTTCGCTGAAGCACACGCCGATCGACTGCCGCTTTCTCACGCCGCTACGTGCTTCAGGAAAGGATGGAAATCCCCTTTCAGTCCGATCGGCTTGGCGTTGCGAATCGTGGCCACCGCAGTGACTGCCGTGCGGTTTTCCTCGAGGCCATAACCCTGCCCTGCAAGTATCCGTTCGTACGAGCGCGTATGCAGATCGGTAAATCCGCCTGAAAACTCGATCTCGTCACCATCCACGATAATAGAGCGATAGGTACGCTGCCCCGCGAGGCGCTGTGACGCCGGAACATCGGCAATGTCGACCGAAAGGAACCAGCGCACCCGCGCACGCTCATATTCGAGATAACCGGCAGCCTTGGTCTCCGCGCCATAGTGCACGATATTGTCTTGCAGGTCGCCAAAAATAAAGTGCAGCATGTCAAAAAAATGCACGCCTATATTGGTCGCGATCCCGCCAGATTTCTTGATATCGCCCTTCCATGAGCGCGAATACCAATGCCCGCGTGCGGTGATGTAACTCAAGTCCACATCATGTCGCTTGCCAGGGTCGGCATGCTGCATTTTCTCCCGCAGCGCGACGATCGAAGGATGCTCCCGCAACTGCAGGATCGTGCTCACCTTGTGTCCGCTGGCGCGCTCGATCTCCTCGATGCCGTCGAGATTCCAAGGATTCAATACCACGGGCTTCTCGCAGATCACATCGCAGCCGGAGCGCAGGCCGAAGCGCATATGCGAATCGTGCAGATAATTGGGCGAACAGATCGAAAGAAAGTCCAGCTTGTGGTCATGACTGGCGCGGCGCAGTTTGTCCACATGCCGATCGAAGCGCTCGAATTCGGTGAAAAAATCCGCCTCGGGGAAAAAGCTGTCGATCACGCCCACCGAATCACTCGGATCGAGTGCCGCCACCAACTGGTTGCCGGTGTCCTTGATCGCCTGCATGTGCCGGGGCGCGATATAACCCGCTGCACCAATCAATCCAAAATTCTTCATAGCCAAGAATTCCTGACCAGCCGGAGCTGTAACCGCCAACCAACCGATGTCCATCCTGATCAGTGGCAACCCCGGCTCGGACGATGCGTTCTCCCAATGACGGAACGAAAGCATTCGCGAGGCCAAGCGCCAGCCACTGCACGGCCGTACACGATGACTATAGCCTGACTTTGCAATCAGGGCATCAGGAAACATACTCGGGCGCATGGAGCCGTGCACCGATCCTTCGGATTACGAGGCAAGAGAGACAATGATCTTCCCCGCCGCGTGCCCATCGCCGTAGGGTTGCACCGAAGCGCCACGGCTTCCGCGGGCGGCGAGTATTGCGTCCGCCACTTGCTGCGCGTCCGTGGGCGGCGCCAATCGGTTCCATCCGGCGCTGACCAGTTCGATCCACTCCGTCTCGTCCCGCAAGGTGACGCACGGCACGCCGTGGAAGAACGCTTCTTTCTGCACACCGCCCGAATCCGTCGCGATCACGGTGGCCTGGCGCTCGGCAAGGACCATGTCGAGGTAACCCAGCGGCTCCACCAGCTTCACCTGCGCCCCGGCGGCAAGGGTCTCGAGCAAACCGGTGCGCTCCAGTGCTCCGCGCATGCGCGGATGCAGCGGCCACACCACCGGGATCTGGCCTGAAACAAGTAGCGCGGCATCGACGATGGTCCGGAGGCGAACCGCGTCGTCCGTGTTCTCCGCGCGATGCGCGGTCACAAGCACATATCCGCCCGGCGGCAGGGCCAACCCGGCCGATCCGCCCTTCTTCAACTTGGCCGCGCGGTCGCCGTGGTGGAGCGCCGCGTCGTACATCACGTCACCCACCTGATGGATGCTTGCTGGCGCGAGCCCTTCGTTGCGCAGATGGTCGACCGCGGTCGCGGTGGGTGCGAACAGCCAGTGCGATATACGATCGGTCAGTATCCGGTTGATTTCCTCGGGCATGCGCCGGTTGAACGATCGCAGTCCGGCCTCGACGTGGGCCACCGGGATGTGGAGTTTCGCGGCCGCCAATGCGCCGGCGAGGGTCGAATTGGTGTCGCCGTACACCAGCAGTGCATCCGGTTTCTCGTCCAGCAGGATCCGCTCGATGGCTTCGAGCATGCGCGCGGTCATCTCGCCGTGATGGCCGCCATGGATGCCAAGGTGATACTTGGGATCCGGCATGCCCAGCTCGGAGAAGAACACCGAGGACATGTTGGCGTCGAAGTGCTGTCCGGTATGGATGACGGTCTCGTCGACCGCCCCTTGCCGGGCGATCTCGGCCGAGACCACCGACGCCTTGATGAATTGGGGGCGCGCGCCGATGACGGTAACGATCCTCATGCGAACCCCTGGTAGAACCGCGTCAATTTTTCGGCCTCGCTGGGCCAGTTGTAGGTACTCAGCACGGCCTCGCGCCCCGCCTCGCCCATGCGCCTGGCGGCAGCCGGATCGTCCAGCAGCGTGCGGATTGCGCCGGCGATCGCTTCGGGTGACTCGGGATCGATGCACAGGCCCGCACCGGTGTCGGCGACGATCTCTCGCCACAACGGAAAATCGGAGGCGATCACGGGTAGTTCGGCCGACATGTATTCGAACAACTTGTTGGGCTGCGCATCCAGATGGCTGCGCACGGGGAGGAAGGTCACGATGCCGGCGATGCTTTCGGCCATCACCTGCCGCGCCCGCGCGCGGTCGACCTTGCCCAGGAACAGTACCTGCGACCAGCCAGGTCGCGCGCTCAGTTCGGCCTCGAAGCCCGGTTCCGAAAAAGAGCCGCACAACACAAAGGTGATCTCTGGCACATATGCCAACGCATCGATGATCGCCCGCAGGCCGCGGATGCGGGTGATGTTGCCGACGTAGCAGACCTGTGGTTTGCGTGACAGGCTCGTCTCGGCGGACACAAGTTCCTGCGGCCACGGATAATTGTTGATGTTGACGGTCGCGGGCGTAATACGCCGGAAACGCTCCGCGATCAGCGGCGTCGCCGCGACGATGCCGAAGAACCAGCGGGCAGCGACGTATTCGAGCGTGCTGACCGCGCCGGACACCGGCCTGCGGAGCCATTTCGGGAGCCAGTACTTGTCGAGGATGTCTCTCGGATAATCCTCGTGCACGTCGTAGATCACGCGCCGTCCGCGCAACTTGAGCCATATCCCGCAGAAGATCAACTCGGGGTCATGGACTTGGTAGATCGTCGCGTTCACGCCAAGGGCAGTACGATAACAACGCCAAGTGTGACCAAGCATCCTGGTCAGCCGACCGCGTGCTTCGGGAAGCGCGTGCACCGTGAACCCACTGGCCGATGCGCGCGCAACGTCGGCTGCCGACGCCGTAATGACCAAGTGCGTGTCATAGCCCGCAGCCGCCAGCGAAACGCACTCCTTGAGCGCGATGCGCGTGTCGAGGCCCTCGTGGTTGGACGCCAAATGGCAGATGGTGGTCATTAGCTTCGCATCGTCTGGAATTCTTCCGCCCTGGCTGGCCAGCGGCATGGGCCCAACCGTCGTGGTGTTTCATCATAGACAACACACCGTTGCTCTTGCACGTTCGTTGCTCCTCGGTCCAGAGGTGGCAGGTGTCCCGGTGCCTTTCGGCGCGAACGTCGCCGATCGCGCAACTGCCCACGCAAGCTCGCCGCGGTTGCGGCGAGGGGCCACCATTCCCCATGACTGGCCGGATCGAGGACGCCGGACCCATATGTGGTCATGGTGTCGCTATCTCCGTGCGCAACACGAGGTCCTCGACCTCCGACCCGGATCCGAACCTGTGAACCACCTCAAAATGCTGATTGTCTCCCGTGCGGAACAGGGTCCCGTGGTTGGCACGGTCTTCATGTGTGCGCACCACAAACAGACTGCCGTGGGGTTTGCGCAGGTAGCGCCCGATGTTCGCAATCATCGTCGACAGGAGAGCAGGAGAAAAATACCCCTTGTTGAGCACGTTTGCTGCGCGAACAAAATCAAATCTCGCCTCGAACGCGCTGTTGTACCGGCTTATATCGTCGGTGCACACGGTGATACCCACCTTGGCCAGTGCACGCGGGGTAACCAACTTCACTTCGCTGATTCTTGCGTCGCCCGGGTTACGCAATATTCGATGCGCCCGGCGGGTGAATAGAGAATTGACGAATTTGCGCAAGATGAAAAACCCGTTGTAATAATCATCGCGTGTTACCCACGGCTTCATGGTGACAACGGGCAAATCCAATCTGAGCGGAAATCCGCTCGGATCGACCAACGCGTGGCATTTGGGAAACACTCTCACAAGAAAGGCGTCGACCAGAATGTCGGTGGCAAGAATCTCGACCTCAAGCCCACCCCGGCGCAGATCGTCGTATAGCTCGACGGTACTTATGCCGGAAGAAACCCCGACATCCAAAATCCTTGGCACTGCTGGCCCATGATGCAGAAGGTACTCCAGGAGGTACGGGTTGATGTCGGAGAAACGGTCGTGAAATGTAGTCTTGTAAGTCTTGTTTCTCGTCATCAGCGAGGTAAAGAAGTCCTCCTCCATGCGTGGAGTAAGCTGTTCCTGTGGGGTTTCAAAAAAAGTCTTGGCTGCTAGCATGGAATTCGTATGCCGCGAGAATTTTTCACTGTAGTGGACCGCCCCGAGGTAGTTCCGATTTTACTGATCCCGTTCGTGTTCGTGGTTCGAGAATCTCGTCACGAACGTCATCAGTACGTTACCCATTCACCCTCAGATTACGCCACGGCACGGCGCTGAGCCTGCCGGAGGGTGAACGGATGGTCAGTCAGAAGATCCCTATGCCGCAAACTGGCACCACTAGTTTTACATCATCGGGGGCATTCCTGACATCCACCCGCCCAGGCGTCACTAGCAGCCTGTCGGACTTACCCGTTCTCCTCAGCTAAAATTAGCCATCCTCGATGACGACCGCCGGCATGCGCAGATTTCGACTGATCGACCGCGAGACCGACTACTTGCTGCCACCGTCCGTGCAGGACTGGTTGCCGCAGTCGCACCTGGCGCGGTATGTGGTGGATGTGGTGGAAGGGCTGGATCTTTCGGCGATCGAGCGCGCTTATGCCGGTCGCGGCAGCGATGCGTACCACCCGGCGCTGCTGCTCTCGTTGTTGATCTATGGCTATGCCACCGGCACCCATTCCAGCCGCAAGATCGAGCGGGCCACGTACGACTCGCTGGCGTTTCGCTTCATCGCCTGCGATCAGCACCCGGACCACGACACGCTGGCGAACTTCCGTCGCCGCTTCGGCGAGCAGTTCGCCGCGATTTTCGTGCAGGTGCTGCAGCTCGCCCGGGAGAACCAGCTCTCGCGGTTTGGCACGGTGAGCCTGGACGGCACGAAGATCCACGCCAACGCGTCGCGGCACAGCGCGTTGTCGTATGGGCACGCCGAGAAGATCGAAGCGCAGCTCCAAGCCGAGGTGCAGGAGATGCTGGCCTTGGCCGAGGCCGCCGATCAGAGCACGGTGCCCGATGGCGTCAGCCTGCCCGACGAGATCCAGCGGCGCGAAGATCGTCTCGCCGCGATCGCACGCGCCAAGGCGGTGATCGAAGAACGTGCGAAGGCGCGCGACGAGCGCGAACAGGCTGAGTACCAAGCCAAGCTGGCCCAGCGCGAAGCCAAGCAAAAGGCCACCGGCAAGAAGCCCGGCGGCAAGCCGCCAGAGCCGCCGCAGGCCGGTCCGCGCGCAGACGATCAGATCAACCTGACTGACGAAGACTCGCGCATCATGAAGGTGTCAGGCGGCGGCTTTGACCAGTGCTACAACGGTCAGGCCGTGGTCGACGCCGAGTCGATGCTGATCCTCGCGTCGCACCTCACCCAGGCCGGCAACGACAAAGAGCAAGTGGCGCCGATGCTGGCAGCGTTGCAAGCATTGCCTGACGGATGGAGCGCGCCACAGATGCTGCTGGCTGACACGGGCTATTTCAGCGCCAAGAACGTCGAAGCCTGCACTGTTGCAGGCATCGAGCCGTTGATGGCCGTCGGTCGCGACGAGCATCACCCGGCGTGGCGCGAACGCTTCCAGGAACCGACGGCGCTGCCAGCACCGGCCAGTCGCGTCGAGCAGATGAAGCACACGCTCAAGACCCAGAGTGGGCGAGCCGTCTACGCGCTACGCAAACAAACGGTGGAGCCGGTGTTCGGCATCATCAAGTCGGTGATGAACTTCCGCCAGTTCCTGCTGCGTGGACTCGCGCAAGTTAGCCACGAATGGACGCTGGTGTGCCTGGCGTGGAACTTCAAGCGTATGGCCGTGCTGCGCCCGAAATCTGTCCAGAGGGCCTGAAACGGCCGAAAATCCGTTCGTTTCGGCGAAAGTGGCGACGGATGACCCTGTTTTCGCACCCCGTTGCTGCGATTTTCCTGCTTGGTGCGCGGAGGGGCGCTGTGCCGACCTCAAGCCCGACAGGCTGCTAGAGCACGAGTCTTCCAGCGACGTCCGGGTACTGGTCAGGCGGCTTGCTGAAGTTGCCGCACCAAATTCAGCACCAGCGGGCGTACCCTAAAGTGCGCATAGATTGCAGTCAGCCGCCCGCGCGCGCGATAACCACCCAGATAGCAAAGCGCGAAATACAACTGCGCCCACCGCAGTGCGCGCACCGGGACCGATCCCCCGTACCCCGCCAGGAACTCGGCTTCAGCCAGTTCGAGGAGGTGATTTGCGCGCGCACGTCTCCAGGTACAGCCGGCCAATCGAAGATGGTTCAAGAAAGGGGCGAGGTCATAAACCGCCGCACCGACATTCCGCCAATGTATGTCCAACCCGACATACTTCGTGCCGTCACAAAGCATGTTCTCGGGCTTGAAGTCGCCGTGCAGTCGGGCCGTGGGGACAGCCAACATTTCCACGTGCGCCGCCTCGTGTGCGAGCAGTTCCCATGCCCTGCGCGTTTCGAGGTCATCGCTGATGACGGCACCATAGCTGCTCGCCAGATGGTCGAGCTTGTCCGCGACGCCCAGCACTCCCGTTTGCATGCCGCAGTCGCCGCTCTCGTGCAACTTGCGCAACCAGATTCCCGCTGAACGGCACGCCTCCTGCCTTCCCGATGCATCCAGCGATCGTAGGCGGCCGGCCAGGTCGCCACCAGGGAACCGACGCATGATCACAATTCCGCTGCCCGCGGACTCCAGGTAGCCCAACGGCACCAGCGTTCCATAGTGCATGTCTTGCGGGAACACGCTTTGGAGAGCGCACAGGGCGTCGTATTCGCGGCGTAACTGCGCCAGGGCGTCGTCACCAGCCTCACGACTCACCTTGGTCACGATCTGCTCCGGGCAACGCATGCATCGCATTCGATGAATGATCGAATTTTGCCTCCGCATGGGCCTTGCCGTCGAGACCCAGCTACCCTGCGCATGACAGCGCGCGCAGCCGAATCGCGCGTTGAGTACTTGTGTGGCATCCATCGTGCTCACGGCCTAGCCACCACGCAACCGATGGTATTGCGCAAGCACGCGGGCAACGACGCGCTTGAGCTCATCCAGCAACGGGTGCCGCGCGAACACAACCGCCAGCAACCACCCCGCGCCACCACCCAGGAATGCCACCACAAACGCAAGAACCATATGCCGTGCAACGAGACCCGGCCAGAGGACAATCACGGCCGGTACCACGCAGGTAGCCAGCGTGACCACGACGCTTGGAACGAGGGCCCTCGCGCATTTGTGAACTGTCAACACGTCGTAGCATCGTATTTGTCGGTAATAGAGCACGGTGGCGATGACATAGACCAGAATCTGCGAAGCCGCAACGGCTGCAATCCCGTAAAACGCCGCCACGATGGTGATGCCAATCCGCGCGAGTTGGTACTGGAGCTCCACTCGCGTCACGGTTGTGACCCGGCCCAGCGCGACCAAAAACCGGTTGCATTGATAGATCAATGTGCCGACCAGTGCAGCGATGCACAACCAGCGCATCAAAGGTACTGAGGCATTCCACTGATCGCCGAACAAGATGTTGATGACAGGGTAAGCGAGGATCATGCCGCAGGCAAAAAACGGCCAACTGATTCCGGTCGTATAGACCAGCGCCTTCCGGAACAACTCCGGAGCCGTGGCAGTCTCGCGATGCTCTCTCGCGAAGGCCGGGAATGCGACGGACTCGATCGCACCCAGAACATTGGTGCGGTACATGTTGACGACACCGTAGCCGCGCGAAAACAGCCCCGTGTCCGTCATTCCCAGCATCTTGCCGATCACGAGGTTGGCGGACTGGTCTCCCAGTTCGCTTGCGATATCGGAGATGGTGCGGTTGGAGCCAAAGTGCAGCACACGTTTCCAATGTGCGAGGCTCAGCCCCTTCACGCGGTACTGCCAGCCCCAGATCGTGCACCCGACAATCATCACCGCGATACCCACCAAAGTCGACCACGCCATGCTCATGTACGAGAAACCCGCATAAGCGAGAGCGACGGCAGTACAGCTCCGCAGCACAGACTCCACGATGCGTATCTTCGTCAGCTTTCCGTACTCCAGCTCGCGCGTCAACAAAGCCATCGTCGTGGTGCCAAAGGGGAGCAGAAAAAAAACGAAGCCAAGTACCCTCAGCACGTGCGTCACGCCCGGATCCGCGTAGAACGTCCCGATCGCGCCGCTGGCGGCGACGATGATTCCGCCAAAGCACCATGCGATGACGAGGTTCAGCGTGAATACGGTACGTACCATCGACTCGTCGAGGACTGGCTCCTGCACCACGAATGCACCGACCCCGAAGTCGCGCAGCATATGGATCAGGGCCACGAACCCCGCTGCGACGGAATACACGCCGATCTCCGCCGGCGTCAGCAGGCGGCTTATGATCACGACCGAACCAAAAGTGGAAACGAGTGAGACAAGCCTCTGTGCAAGAGACAACGACAGAGCCTGTCGCACACTGGTCCTCTGTTTTTGCTTGTTATCCGGCACGGCGCATTGACCTTCCTGACCAGCAACGAAATTCTGCTGCGAAATTGTCCTCGCCATTCGGGCGAGGAGCGGCCGCGCAAGATCGCGAAGCGCGGGCTACTTGGCGGAAACGAGCCTGGCAGCAGGTGTCCGCACCATAAACGGTTGTGCGCCAGACCCTAACCCTGATCTGGCGTTACGCGCCGACTTCTCCGACAGGGGAAAGTGAACAATTGTGTGAAATTCAGCATTGCCCGGAATTCAGAAACATGGGCAAGACTCAACGTCGTCATTCCGCGCAGGCGGGCATCCTGCGTCGTTCATTCCGGGCAAACAAAGCCACCGGTTCCCGGCCCTCATGGGAACACAAGCTTGATTCTTGAGCGCCCCAAATCGAGTGATGATTCGGGCTTCTCATGTCGCACCGTCGATTACCCAAAGCTCGAACGCGTCAGACCTTCTCTGCAACGATATACACTGCCTCGCTGACCAACGGCAGCAGGTGATGGCGCCTCACCTCACGCAGGCCGGACTTTTCCAACAGGAGTTTGATATCCCCGTTGCTTATCGGGAAATTGGCGGGCGGCTGATTCCCCAGTCGCCGTTTCAAGCGCCGCCGAAATCTTTGATAGCCCGAATCGAGGCTCTGGTTGATGACCACGACTGAACGGCTCAACTTGGCTACTCCGGTAAGGAATTCGATCTGCTGGTCGAGCGGGAAGTGCATCAACACGCGTGCGCACAACGCACCGTCACAGATGGGTCCGCTCGGCGGGTGTTTCTTCAGATCCGCCACCTCGCAGATGAAGGTCTCCCCGTGCGAACCCAGGCGTTGTCGTGCCACCGCCAGCATGGCTTCGGAAATGTCGAAGCCGTGAATCCTGTACCCGGCTTTCAGCAGCGCCCCGGCAAGGCGCCCGGTCCCGCACGGCGCGTCGGCGATCGTGCTGCCTTTGGGTAGGTGGGAAAAACACCTGACGACGGTCCGTTTTTCGAGGAAGTTGAATACCCGCCCGGGAATACTCGAGAACCGGCTTGCGTCGTAGTCAGCGGCCACCTTCTGGTTTTTGTAATGCTCGTCAGGGTTCCAGTTCATGCCTTGGTCCTTGATGCAGCTGCGGAATGATACCGGATCCGATGCCCGCAAGATGTCTGCGATGCGCTGGCGGGCGGGGCTGCAAACGCCACCCGGATCCGGGAGATGTTCAAGTGCAAACCTGATCGAGCAAGGAGGCCAGTAGTGCCGTCCCCGCGCGCCGTGAATACTGGGCGACCGCAGCAGGTCGTTGGGAAGGAGCGGTGCCCTCGACGAGTGTGCCGAGGAATCTGTGCAGGCCCGTCGCGATAGCGTCAACGTCATCGGCTGCCACCAACTCCGCCCCCCCGGACTCACGCAACAAGGTGGCGGTGTCGCCGTTTGGTCCGACCAGCGCGAAGATCGGACGCCCGATCCGCAGGTACTCGTACACCTTGGCCGGTATCTGCAGGTCGAACTTGCTGCCCTGGAACAGCAGCAATCCATCGGCCGCGGCCTGCTCCAGCAGCGCTTCGTGGTTGCCGACTGGCGGGAGCAAGGCGACCATTTCCCCGAGCCCAAAACGCTGTATCTCGCGGGTATAGGCCGCCTCCGAGCCGCTCGCCCGCAGGACGACCTTGAGCATCCCGGGAGTTGCGCTTCCCAAGTCCCTGAGACGCGCGAGTGCAGCGAAGAACGGTACGGGGCTGCGGCCTTCCGGATACAAGAGACCGCTGTGCAGCAATACCAACGGTCGCCCGGTTCGTGGAGGCGGGCGACCGAGGTCGGTGAATGCCTCGTCGTCGTATCCATTGGCGATGACTGTCAAACGGCCAGCACGGCAAGCCTCGGGATAGCGCTCGGCACACCACTGCATCGCTCCGGGGGTGGTGAACACCGAACGCGTCGCGTGCGAGAGGACACGACGCTCCCAGCGAGTCTGCGACCTTATCGCCATCGGGCTCTTGCCCGCGGTTGAACTCGCGACCGGGTCCCGAAAATCAGCGATCCATGGGATGCCGGTCAAGCGATGCAGGGTGTAGGCGACGCAGTGGGAGGTCATGATGGGAAACGTCGACCATATCGCTTGTGCACGATAACGATTGATCAGACGCAGTCCATTCCAGACAGCGGCGGGCCACCAACTCGCCCACCTGTCGGGTAACGCAAGAATAGACGGGTACTTGCCCATGACCGCCATGTGGCGTTTGGCGTCCAGCGCAAAGGCGCGGTACACACTGCACTCTTCGGGTATGGATCGGACACTGGCGGGATCAGTCAGTTCGTATGCGTTCGGGGTCGCGGACAGGACCACTGGATCCCAGCCGCACTCGGGCAGGTATTTCGTAAACGCCAGGAGCCGCAGGTGACCACTGCTCAGTGCGGACGGGGGAAAGTGGAATCCCGTCATGATCACGGCCTTGTTCATCACTCGACCCCGCCGTTCATTTCGCACCGGACGAGTTCACGAGCGTTTCGCCCGCTGACAACCGGGCCAGCGATGGGCCAGTCGTTCGGTACGCCCCGGACACGGTGGTGCTTGCGGTCGCCAACTCATGCAAAATGGCACACATCGCCATGATCTGGTAACTCATGTCAAAGTAGCTCGATGTGGTCGCGAGGCCTGCGGTCATGTATGCAAGCAGGCTCACCTGAAACATGGAAGCAAGGTCGAACGCCCATTTCTCCGCTGGCATCTTCCGCGTCCGCCGCCGCACCTTGGCGCAATACCGCCAACTGGCAACCAGAAGCGCGATGAACAAGATGATCCCGGGGAACCCCTGCTCACCAAGCACGCGGAAGTAAATGCTGTGGACGGCGCGCGGCCTCGCACCCTCTGGTCCATAACGGCTCCACATGGCGTTACTTTCGTAAACATTGAATCCACCGCCGACCAACGGACGGTGAAGCGCGACGTTGGCGGCAAACTCCCACGACTGCACACGCGTCTGGAAAGTGTTGACCTGCCTGGCATGCTGGATCGTGTCCATGCGTTCCATCCACTGCGCGGGCATGAAGTTGTAGGCTGTCATTCCCACCGCCACAAGGGCGATCGCAAGCGTTATCCTCCAGCGGCTCTTCAGGAACAGGGTCGCGCTCACTACCGCGAGCGCAACGAGGCCACCACGCGAATAGGTACCCAGTATCGCGACGCAGGTGAGGAACATCGCCAGTCCCATTCCCACCTTCACCAGTTTTTTTGACGCCTGAAGCTGGAGGTAGCGCATCAGCGGCAGGACCATGCACAGCGCCTGGGCCAAGTCGTTGTTGTCGGCGATGAAACTACCGGCAGGCCCGAACACGTGATTGGCGCCGCCGCGCATGATTGTGAACACGCCGCCCTTGATGCCATAGAACCCCAGCGAAACCACGATCACCCATACCAGCCAGTGCATGCGTTCGCGGGTATTCACGAGGATCAGGGTGGCGAACACCATCGCGAGAGTCTTGGCGAATTCCAGCCAACGATGCGACGCGACATCCGGCACGACTGCGAAGAACGTAGTGAATCCCGTCCACAACAGGAACAGCACCAGCAGCACGCTGACCGCCGACATTGGAATCCGCTTGTTTTCCTTGCTGACCCATAAACTCAGGAGCGTGATGACGGCAATCAGCATCACCCACGGAAAGCTGTAGGCAAAGCCGAAGGTCAGCCGATGGGGGTTCATGTAGCCGAGCCACGACCACACCAGCAAACCGATGTACGGGCGCATCGCGACGAAGGGGATCAGCCCGAGCATGATCAACGCAAAGGCGATGCCGCGCATGTCTAGCCACCTTCCATTTGCAGCATCAACGCATCCATGCAGAACTTGGCCACCCAGTTCGGGTATCGGTTCTTCATATAGCCGCCTGAGCGTGGATGTGAACCGGGTAGCGCGCCGCGCACGCCACCGTCGGCCGCAGTCAGATCCTGGATCGACAGGTTGAAGCGGTTGGCACTTTCGGCGGCCCGTCTCCAGGAAGGATCGCGAGTTGCCGAGGCGAGGCGCTGCCAGATAATGGCCATTTGCGCATTGCCGGTCACGCACGTCCAGCGTGCTGCGGCACGCCATGACGAATCCAGCCGCCCTGGCAGGGCGCCATCGCGGCGCTGACTTCGCGCGGCGGCTCCCGCGATGCGCGCGGCGGCGTCGACGAAAGCCTGGTTGCCGGCGATCAGACCGACTTCGAGGATGCCGCGGGTCGCGTACGCGATCGTATGCGTGAGCGGCCGGTCGTTGTCTTCGAGATCATTGTTCTCCAACCATCCATTGGGGCGCATCTGCGTCAGCGCCCACTCGACGTTGCGAACCGCGGCATTCAGATACCGCGTTTCCCCCAGCACCTGACCGGCCTTGGCCAGCGCAAACGCGACGCGGGTGTTGTAGGTATTCAACGCATGGGAGGCAAACGGCGACGCGAAACGCCGCCACGCACCATCCGGGTCCTGGGCGGCGACCAGCCACTCGGCCGCGCGCACCGCCGAGTCGTGAAAACGCATATCTTGCGTGCGTTGCCACGCGGATAGCCAACCGACGAGCACCTGCCCGGTATTGAAGATCGTCGGCACGACTTGTTGCGCATCCAGGGTGCCGGCACGCACGCCGCCATCCGGAAGCTGGATTGACGACTCCCACTCTGCCATCCGGATCGCACGCTCCCGGTATTCGCTGCGGCCCGAGACTTCCGCGTAATGGAAGAAGGTCGGAATGATGTAGCCGGTTGTTTCAGGGTACGCGCCCGCCCACGTCCGTTTTGCGGCATCGTAATAGGCACTGACACCGCCGCAACCGGTGACGTCCTGGGCACGCGCCAGCCATTCGGCTGCGGCCTCCAACCCACGCTGCGGATCGACCGCAGCGGTAGCCAATCGCCGGGAAAACAGTTTGGCGATCGCGTTCATGGCTTGCCCCCGGCCGCCTGCGATCGCGGCATCAGCCTGGAAGTCCGACTGCGTAGTGCGCGTCGGACATGTTGCAGGCTTTGCATCACGCGCGGTATCGGATCGCTCCACCGCCACAACGCGTCGGCGACGCGAGTACCGCGCGGATAGCCCTGCGCGAGCCGTTCACCCTGCAAAGCTGCGGACTGCGCGTCCTCGGCGCGCACCCGCCACACGACCGGCCGCCCGCTCACGATGTGAGCCGGAAAAGGTCGGCCTAGCTCGGAACACCATGCCGCATGCGGCAGATTGACCCCGTTCAAGGTTGCAACCTCTTCCTGGTAGTCGGTCCGCCCGATGGTCGGCTCCACCATGCGGAATTCGCCGCTGCGCGCATCGCGCTTGTACTCCATGCTGGCCATGCCGATGACGCCGGCGCCCCGGAAAAACCGCGCGGTGAGTCGCGACAGCTCGTCGTGGACTTCTGGCGCGGCGGTGCAGCTTGCCGTACCGCCGACGGCCGGTGGCCAGGAACGTATCTTGCGGCCGGTGAAAGATGCGCTGGCGTGCCCCTGCCGGTCGAGATACTGCAAACAGAAGTAGATGTTCGAATCCGGCCCTTCGATCCACTCCTGCACCACGATATCCGGCATCACCGCGAGCATGCCGCAGACGAGGTCATCGGCTTCCCCGGCGTCTTCAACCCGGTAGGCCTTCTTGAACCGGCGGCCGTAGTCCTCGTTGCGCTCTCCAGGCTTGACGACCACGGGGTAGTGCAAGCGCCCCAGTGCCGGCAAGTCCGCCGGAGTGCGAACATGGACGAGCGGCGGAACAGGGCTGCCGAGCTGCTCGGCGAGGCGTTGAAAACCGTATTTGTGCTGCAATGCGTCCACGACGTCCACGGATGGCAGGCTGAAACGATACAGAGCGGACAGTCGATCGCGATGGTGCGACACCGTCTTGACGGTTTCCTCCTGGGTCAGGAACAACACCGGGCGCAACCCGGAGAATTGCGCTGAACCCAGCCGTTCGAGGCCGTCAATCAGCGCCTCACCCTGCAAGGCGGGTACTGCCAACCGCTGTGCGGCCCGGGTGTGCATTTCCGGGCGTCGCGGATCGGAATCCAGCAACCACACTGGCACGCGCGCGCGCGCGAGGCTCCGTGCAACGCCGAGGCCGTTGGCGCCTGCGCCGAGTATCACCGCGGGCGTATCAGCGGACATGCGCGCCATCCTTCGTCGCCAGCACTCGCGCATACAACGCGCACTGCGCTTCCACTATCGGCTGCCAACCGAGCTGCTCGGCATGGGCGCGGGTCGCGGCGCGGTCCGGCGCACGATCGCGCAATCGCGACCCCGCGGCGACGATCGCGTCACGGTTGCGCCCGGTCGCGACTTCGCCCGCTTCGGGCACATCCAACAGTTCACGAACACCCTCAAAAGGCGCTGCGACCACCGGGGTGCCGCAGGCCAGCGATTCCAGTACCACGTTGGGCATGCCCTCATGGCTTGATGCATGTACCAGTGCATCCGCGGCGTTGTAGTACTCGCACAGTTTGTCATGCGTGACGGCACCGAGAAAGCGCACCCTCGCGTCGAGCCCGAGCGTCGCCACCAATCCCCGCAGCCTGCGTTCTTCCGGGCCGGTGCCGGCAATCAACAAGACCAAATCCGGCACCAGGGCGAGTGCTTCGATGGCAATGTGCACACCTTTCAGTTCGATCAGATGACCCACCGTCAACCAGACCGGACCGGCAAGTGTCAGTTTGGCACGGATCGCGGAACGGTCGCGCGGCCCGAAACGATCGAGGTCGACGCCGTTGCGCAGGACCGTGATCTTCGCGGGGTCGGCGCCCAACGCCACGAGTTTATCCTTCAGCGTTTGCGACACGGTTGCAATGGCAGCAGCGCTCTTCGCCGCCCACAGGATCTGCCGCCGAGGTCGCCGATAGCGCGGTATCAACGTGACATCGGAGCCACGAGCCGTGATCACCACCGGCTTGCCCAGCGCTGCCCCGATCCGGGCCGCTGCAACGCCGTCCGGATAGAAGTAGTGCGCGTCAATCAGGTCGAAATCGCGCCCGTCGGCTTGTAGTTGCCGCAGTACGGGCAGAAGTGCGCGAACCATCAACGATGGTGCGACGCTCATGCCCACTTTCGGGATCACCGGATAACGGGGATGATGGATCTCAATGCCGTGGCGCTCTTCACGCGGTGGCACTCTGGCCAATGCGGCGTACGTCCCAAAGCGCGGACTCCGGAACGGAAACCACGGTACCGGTGCCACCACGATCGCGGCCACGCGGCCGGAATCGACCAAGTGTCGCAGCCGCTCCTCGACAAACAAGCCATGCTGCGGCTGTGCGGCATTCGGGTACAGACTGGTGAAGACCAGCAGACGGATTCTGCGTTTGCCATTCACTTCGGGCACGGCTCCGGCGCCACGCTGCGCTGTGTTGGATTCCTTACCCACCGTATCCACCGACGGCATGACACCCTCGGCAGTATCACTCGCTGGCAGGGTCATCACGTCGCAGCCTGCTGACATTTGAAAACGGTGTAATAGTCCGTGCAGGTCGACTGGCCCACCGGGTGAGTGCGCATCCCGAACAGCAGAATGCCGCCTCTCATGACACTGCTCTGGCGGCCGCGGCAACGCGCGCCGGCTCGGCAGCGGCAGCGGGTTGCTGCATGCGGCGCAAGAAGGCATCCAGCATCAACAGCTTCCACAGCGTCGCGCTGTGATCACGCCGGCCCGCCATGTGCTGTTGCACCAGCCGATCCAGCGTGGCCGGTTCGAAATACCCGCATTCGGCAATGGCACCCGTCAGCATCGCTTTCCGGGTGCGCTGAGCGAGCGGCCCACGCAACCATGCTGACAACGGCACACTGAAACCCATCTTCGGCCTGTAGAGCACGTCGTGGGGCAAATCCGCTTCGAGCATTTTCTTGAGGACGTATTTACCGGTCCCTCCCCGCAGCTTCAACCCGGGTGGCAAGGACGACGCCCATTCGATGAGACGATGATCAAGTAGCGGGACGCGAACCTCCAGGCTGTGCGCCATGCTGGCGCGATCCACCTTGGTCAAGATGTCGCCGGGAAGCCAGGTCTTGAGGTCAAGGTATTGCGCCAGCAGCAGCGGATGGTCAGTAGGCGCGCGCCTGGCGTGTTCGCGAAACACCGTGAGTGCGCTGTAACCCTGAAGTTCGCGCTTGAAGCTCGCGCTGTAAAGTCGCTGGCGCAATGCCGTGGACGTCGTGCAGACGCTGTGGAAATAGGCTTCCACATCGTCGCAGGCAAGCGCCTGCAGCGTGGTCTTGGCGCGCAGCGGGCGCGGAGCCCAATCAGCCTTGGGATAGATGCTCCCCAGCATACCGAACAGCGGCTTGCGCAACGCCAGCGGCAAGCGCGCGCGCAAGCCGCTTTCCCACGCATGCAGGCGGTAACGCCGGTAGCCGGCGAAATTCTCGTCGCCACCGTCGCCGGATAGCGCCACCGTCACCTGGGTGCGTGCCAACTCGCACACGCGGAACGTCGGCAGGGCCGAGCTGTCGGAAAACGGTTCGTCGTAAACCGCCGCCAGCGTGTCGAGCAGCGCGTAATCGTCAGCGCTGACCCGCTGCTCGAAATGCTGCGTATGCAGATGCTGGGCCACGCGCCTAGCATAAACTGTCTCGTCGAAACCGTCGTGGTCGAACCCGATGGAGCAGGTCCGCACCGGTTGACTGGATGTCCGGCTCATGCTGGCCACCACGGCGCTGGAATCCACACCGCCCGACAGGAACGCCCCGAGCGGCACGTCCGCGATCATCTGGCTTTGCACAGCCCGATCCAGCAAGCTGCGGAGCTGCGCTACGGCTTCGTCAGCAGTCATGTCGGCGGAGCACTTGAAAGGCACATCCCAGTATTGGCGCGGGACCGGCTCGGGTTCACCCGCGCGCCAACTCAAGGAATGACCAGGCGGCAGCTTGAAAACCCCTCGATAGATGGTTTTCGGATCCGGCACATAGCCGAGCGCCAGATAATCCTCCAACGACTGTGGATCGAGCCTACGTTCTACACCGGGATGCGCCAGCAGCCCCTTGAGTTCGGAAGCGAACACCAGATCGCCCGAACTTGTGAAGCCGTAATGGAGTGGCTTGATGCCGATGTGATCGCGCGCCAGAAAGATGCGCTGCGCACGCATGTCCCAGATGGCGAATGCAAACATTCCAACCAGGCGCGTGAGGCAGGCTTCACCCCACCGCTGCCAGGCACGCAGCAGCACTTCGGTGTCCGAGCGGCTGTGAAACACCACACCACAGGCTTCCAGTTCGGTCCTGATCGACTGGAAGTTGTAAAGCTCACCGTTGTAGACCAGCACCAGACCAGCCGCTTCATCCACCATCGGCTGCTGTCCATGGCTCAGGTCAATGATGGACAGTCGACGATGTCCCAGACCCACGCCCATGCTCAGATGCAGCCCGGCCTCGTCAGGTCCGCGATGAAACTGCGCATCGCGCATCGCCAACAAGACCTTTTCATCGACCCCGCCGCCGCATGACAACACGATTCCCGCCAGACCGCACATGTCAATTCTCCTTGTGCCCGGTCAAACTGGGCATCACGCGTGGCTGTACGGCGTCGTGCTGCCGACCAATCAATTCATCGTACAAGGCGACATACGCCGATACCATGTCGTCCAGACTGAATCCGGTTTCCACGCGTTTGCGGCCGGCACGACCGTGACGCACCCGGAGTGCTTCGTCGGACACATAAGTCGCCAAGGCTTTGGCCAGGGTGAGAGGATTCCCGGCCGGAACCAACAGCCCCGTGATCCCGGACGCGACAACGTCACCCACGCCACCCACTTCTGTGGCCACTACGGGCAGACCGGCCGCCATGGCTTCCAGCAGGACACCCGGCATACCTTCGGCGATCGAGGAGAACGCAAAGATGTCGAATTCGACAAGGATCGCCGGCACGTCATCACGATTGCCCAGAAGACATACTTGTTCGAGAAGACCGAGATGGGCGATTTGTGCTTCAACTGCGGAACGCTGCGGTCCCTCGCCAACGATAGCCAAGCGGAGGCGCCCACGCATATCAGGCAACGATTCGCACAGGAAATTGAAAGCGGATACCAAGCCCGTCTGATCCTTCACCGGATCAAGGCGCGCGACGGTTCCAATCACGATGGTACCGGGAGGCGCGAACGACCCCAACAACGGTCGCACTTTTTTCTTTGTGGGAGCAACGGCAAAGTCTGCGGCATCAATACCGTTGGGAATGTAAACAACCCGCGACGGATCAATGCCCACCTTTTCTGTCAGCCAATCTCGCAGGTCCCTGGAAACCGCCAGATACCGATCGATGAACGGCGCCAACCAGCGCCGCAGATAGCGGTATTTGCGGCTCTCACCGCGCGGATCGTTTGCATTTCGGCCGCGCTCTGCATGAACTACGCGGCGAACCCCCGCAATCTTTGCCACCGGAGCCGCATCCAAGGCGCCGTAATTGTAGGTATGCACCAGATCCGGTTTGAATTTTCTCAGTGCCTTCCACAACCTGAAATAGCAGCGCCAGTCCTTGCCAGGTTTCTTGTTCAGTGCCACGCATGGCACGTTTGGATCCTCAATCTTTTCACGAAAGGCGCTGAATCCGTCAAGGCAGATCACCACATGGCGGTACTGCGACTGGGTGCGGTTTATCAAGGTGACCAGCACGCGTTCCATACCGCCGGTATCCAGCCGGTAGAGCACGTGCACGATCAGTGGTTTGTCGTTCACGGCTGATTCCCTGCAAGACCCGGTGGCTGCTGCACTTGCACATCCGGCGTGCCTGGCACGGGCAAGGCGTGCGCAAAGGCGTGCAAGTTAGTCCTTGCCTGATCCTCACTGCCGTTGGCGACCAACGACGATATTGCCCACACCGAAGATCGCGGAACATGCCCACGCAGTACATCCGACGCCTGCAGCAATTTGGTCAGCACTGGCGAACGGGTACAGCGGTGATCCACACAGTACCAGTACCACACGAGGCGAGGACCCGTTACACCGGTCAGTCGCAGCTCGCCGGCAGTCGTGCCCCGCCCGTTGGCGAAATGGACCTGTTGACTGCCACTACTGAGAATTTGCCAGTGCGCCGGATCGTAGAGGTCGTTTCCGTACGTAATCAGGGTATGTCCACGGCGCGGTTTGCCGGTATAGACGGCGTGATACAACTCGACGACGTCGCCGCGGGTAGCCGCTCGATAGGATGCTCGTACCTGTCCAGCCGCCCCCTTGAAGGTTGGGTGCCAGCCGTCTTCGGCTGTCTTCGGCCCCCTCCAGTCCGCGATCGTTGGCGCGGTCAAGTGCGTGGTTTCCGACGCTGCCGGTGATGCGAGTCCGGCGGCCAATACCGGACCCGCGATCAACAGCGCGATAGCTGCCGGCCAAACCATGCTGCGCGCGCTGGCGAATGTGTCGTCATGCGCAGAGGAATGCTCATGAACCAGAATGCTGTCCCGGAAAAACCAGCCGGCCAGCAACAGCAGTAACAGCACGGTACCGAAGAACTGCCAGCCGAAAATCAGGTGGTCCGTGCCGGTGGCGTATTTCAGTCCCCAGGTCTCGCCGATCAGCACGGTGAAATACACCCGCAAGCCGTTCGCGATAACAGGCACCGCTGCCGACAGCGCCACGAAAACCATCCGCTTCCACCAGCGGCGGTACATCAGGTAGGCATACAGGCAGCCGAGCGCGGTGCAGGCGATGAAGAATTTCACGCCGCTGCATGCATCTGCCACCATCCATACCGCCGAGGGCGTGATGATCTCGCGGCCGTTGAGCAACACCGGTGTGCCGGTCAACTCCAGCGCGCGCACGGCAAAATGGGCCGTGATGTCTTGCAGCGGGCCCACCAGCGCATCGCCCCAGGGAACCGCGAACACCACCAGATAGCCGAGCGGGAACGCCAACACCCACAGAGCGCGCCACCCCCAGCATGCCAGCACCAGCATCGGGAACAGGGCCACGAACGCGAAATGCTGCGCCAGATTGATATCCAGCAGGTGGCCGGCATACCAGACAAACACCAACAAAGCCATCGCTGCCAGGCCCCATACGCTCGGCACGGGCGGGCTCGCCCGGAGTCGATGCCGCAGGTTGAATGCCACCCACAGGCTCAACGGAAAGATCAGAAAGGCATACTGGTATGTTCCATCGTGATCCCAGACCCACACCAGCGATTGCACGGTCTGCCAGTAGCAGGCCAGCAACGCGATGACGGCAACGGCGAAGGCGGCCACAGCCAGTACCCAGCCGGGGCGGCGCACGGAAATACCTGTCATGGCTGCAAGCAGTCTGTTCAAAAGCGCGCCTCCAACCCGTCAGTGCACGCGGTATCCACAAAGGCCGCAGTGGGCTGAGCATTGCACAGCACGTTTCCATAGATGCCGAGATTGCGCACCCAGTCATAGCGGGATAGAACCTTGGCGCGGGCCGCCGGCACACGTACGGCTTGCGGCGCATCCAACCAACGCAAGGCTTCCGTCGCCAGGACCTCGGGCGATTCGTCGATGCAGCCTTGGCGACCCTCGAAATCTTCGATGCCCTCGTAGGCTTCAGGCGTTGCCAGCAAGACCTTCCCCATGGCCAGCGCCTCCAGTACCTTGTTCTGAATGCCACGGGCAATGCGCAACGGCGCCGCCACGACATGTGCATGTGCCAGGTATGGCCGCACATCCTCCACCCGCCCCGTGACCGTGATGCCCGCGAGCTGGCCCAGCGTGCGGACCGAGGCTACCGGCCTGCTACCCACGATGTAAAAGCGAGCGTCTTGACGCTGGGCGAAAATTAGCGGCCAGACTTCGCGCGCGAACCATTGCGCCGCATGCACGTTGGCGCGGTAATCCATGGCACCCACGAACACCACCACCCTTTCTCCCGGCTGGTAGGGACTGGAATAGGTACGTTGCGGATCCCAATACTCGGCGTCCACACCATTGGGGATACCGTGCACCTTGTCGGCCGATTCCGGCACTTGATTCCGAAAAAAAACCGCTTCGGCCTCCGAAACCAGCACGCTGGCATCAAATTGGGCGGCAATCGCGCGCTCGAACTCTGCCAGCCGCCGCGCTTCCCGCCGGTAAATCACGCGCTTCACGCCACCATGGTTCTGCGCATATTGGCGCCATTTGTCGGAGTCTACATCCACGAAATCCATGACACGGCGCAGTTGGACGTGCCGCATTACAAAGGGCGCAACGCCGGACGAATAGCACAAGGCCAGATCCAGCTTGTGCTCGGCAAGTAGCCGTTCGACCCAACTTCGCATGACGCGGTCGTGGTAAACCCCGACGGTGAGAGCTTCACCCCGCATCAGCGAGCCAAGCGCGCGCCAGCCCGAACGCCAAGGCCCCAAAGGGCGGACACAAACCTCGGCACACAAGGACTCGACCGGCGCAAGGTACTGCCAGTCGGCCGGATCGTCCACGAATGTGCCCAGATACACGTGATAACGCTCGGCGAGCCACCGCAATACATGGTACGAGCGAATCTTGTCGCCCTTGCTGGGTGGCCACGGCAACCGGTGGCAGAGGAACAAGACCGATTGCACGAGCTAACCCAGATCCCGCGCGAGCCATGGGCCCACCGCACAACTTATGGGCAGCGGCAACTGCTTCCAGGCCTTGATGAACAGATGGTATTTTCTATTGTCAGGGCTGATATTGGGGATCCCCTTGGCGCGTACCAGGTAATAGGCATAGGGCAATGGTTGCGGCTCGAAACCCCAGTGCTTCTTGAAGTGATAGGAACCGCTGTCCTGCTTGCTGCGGCCGTAGTCGAACAGCCGCGCGCCACGCTCCGCCGCACGTTGCATCACTGCCCAGTACATGAAATCGTTGGCCGCGAGATCACGGCCGCACGCGACGCTGCCGCCGTAATAGGGATGCACTTCATCGCGGAAGTAGAAGCTCATTACCGCAGCCACCGGCCGCCCTTGGTGAGTAACCACGGTGACCTCGCAATCCTCGCCAAACGTCTGCTGTAGTCTCATGTAATAGTTGCGGGACAACACGGGCGTGCCCAGATTGCGCACGCTCTCGGCGTACACCCGGTAAAAATCGGCAATGCCGCCGTCATGGTGCGCCTGCAGACCAGCGCTAATGCCCTTGCGAACCATGGCGCGCTGCTTGCGCGGGATCGCCTTCAGATTTTCGTCATGGTCCGGATGGATCTCTTTGCGGAAGCTGACGTACAGGTCCTTGACTGGCCAAGCGGGGGAACGCAGCTCGCGGTTACGCAGTTCGAGATAGGCGACTCGCAGTTGGTCGGCGAGGGCGGTCGCGGCCTGTATCAGCCGTACCTCGCTGTCCGCGTCGCAGGCCACCACGCCGCCATAAACGCAAAATGGCGTCGAAATCAGCGCGTGGCCGAACAGATGACTGCGTATCTCGGCGAGTGGCAGCACGCCCGTAATGACCCCACGCCGTTCCGCATACAAATAGTGGCAGCGGTGGCCGAGCACCTGCTCAAGGATGCCGCACCAGGCGGTGCGGTGGAAAAACGTGGCCTGCGGCGCATCTTTGACAAACGCGTCCCAGCGTCCTTCGTCACCACTTCCCATACGCTTTATGACGCAATGGTTGGCAAAACGACTGTCGTCCAGACGGTCGGACATATTGCACCCTCTCTCAATGCGCACTGGGTTCGGCGGCCCGAAGCGCCACCACGGGATAGTCGGCATGGGTGGGAGCGAGAAATACCCGATCCATGCGGTCGAAACGGAAATCGCGCATGAGTCGCTCAAGCCGGGGTGCCGTGCGCTCCAGATTCAGGTAGTGACGCACCCGGTTCTTGAGCGTCACGCCGGGTACCCGCGGCTGTTGCGGATCCACTTCCCATGGATGGAAATAGAACACGCCCGGGCAGCGCTCACCCAGGTTGACGCGTCGCAGGCCACGCCTGAACAGCGTGTATGGCAGCAAACGGAAATAACCGCCGCCACCGCATGGCCAGTTGCGCCCCCCTAGTCGCACCGTCGTCACCGGGATTTCGAGTAATCCGGAACGGTCGGCAAAAAACGGAAATCGCGGCGCTCCCGGCATGCCGTAAAGATCATGATGGATCGGTACGATGCTGGAACTGTAGCGATAACCCGCTTCGAGCAGCTCCTCGTGGGCCCACAGCGTGGCAGGTCCGATGGAATAACTGGGCGCACGGTAGCCGTAAACCGCGTTACCCGTAAGATCCTCCAGCAGACGTTTTGTGCGGGTAATCCCGTCACGGAATTCGGAGCGACCGAGATTGGTCAAGCGCTCGTGTCCGAACCCGTGGCTCGCGATCTCATGGCCGGCGGCGCTGATGTCACGCACCAGCGCGGGGAAGCGTTCCGCCACCCAGCCCAGCACAAAGAAGGTGGCGCGCACACCATGACGCTCGAAAAGCTCCAGCACTCGCCGGGTATTGCCTTCGACGCGCATGGGCCAGTGCGACCAGTCCTCGCGACGGATGCACTTTTCAAAGGCCGCAACCTGGAAATAGTCCTCCACATCCACCGTCATGGCGTTGGTGATGGGTTCGTGTTGCGGCGACGCCGTATTCATTTACGCTCACTCTCGGAACGAACGCGGACACCGCACGTCGGCGATCGCCGCGTCATCAGTGGCGGATGCCGGCGACGGTTCGGCCCGCAGCATTCTCTTGAGCCGGACCTCTTCGCGCATCAAGCGCAACAAGATGTTGTTGCTCTTGAGTTCCAGCGCGGCGAGCTTGGTTTCACGCTCGGCGGGCGCCATGGTCCGTGCGAGGTCGTGGTTGTGGGGCACGGCGGGCGCTTCCAGCGTCGGCGGCACACCGGCCATCTCCTCGTGCATTTCGTCGAGCACCGTGGCGAGCTCGGCCAGATTCAGGCTATGCAGCTCCTCCAGATAACCGTGCAACAGCAGTCGGTCCATGATGAGGTTGATCTTGCGAGGTATGCCGCGACTGTCTCGGTAAACCTCGTCAAAAATTTCTGGCGCCAGTTCCGGATCGTTGTTCCAGCCGACAGCACGCAGGCGGTGCAGGATATATGCCCGGCTCTCCTCCTCGCCCATGGGTTCGATTCGGTGTGAGGCAATGATGCGCTGGCGCAACTGCTCCATGTGGTTGCTTACGATGATCCGCCTCAGCTCGGCCTGGCCGACAAGAAATATTTGCATGAGGGCATGGCCCTTCAGCTCCAAATTCGACAGGATGCGGAGCATCTCGAGCGCGGCTGGAGTAAGCGTTTGCGCCTCGTCCACCACCAGCAATGCATGCGTGTCACTGGCATGAAGTGATATCAGATACTGTTTCACATCCTGCAACAGTGCCTCCTTGCTACGGTGCTCATATGGCAGGTCAAACGCCGAAGCCACGGCGGGCAATATATCCTCGCCATCAAGATTGGCCGAAGCGAGACTGGCAACCACAATGTTGCGAGGCGCGAGTTCTTCGAACAGCTTCTGGATAAGCAGCGTCTTGCCGGTACCGACCGCACCGGTGATCATCACGAAGCCTTCGCCCTGCTCGAAACCGTAGAGCAGGTAGGCCATGGCACGCTTGTGACCCTTGCTGGGAAACAGCATTCCCGGGTCAGGGGTCAACTGAAAAGGCTTGCCGCGCAGCTTGTAAAACGTCTGATACATATCGTTCTCAGAACAGATGGGTCCACTGCAGGAAAATCACGTTCACGTGGTACCCGTGGGCACCCGGCGATCCGGAAGACACATCGCTGGAGTCATGGCGCAGCTGCACGCTGCCGAAATTTTTTGGGTTGAGTTGATGCACGATCGCCAGTTGCTCGTAATACATGTGGCTGATCTGCCCGCCCCGAAATTGGTAACGCTGCCAGCGAAAACTGGGGGTGAGCGTGGTGAATGCTCCCACGTTGAACAACCAGGAAACATCGGCGTTCGCCACTCGCTCACCGCTGCTGTTCTGCGCGAAATAGCTGCGTAACTCGTCATACACCCTCACGCTCAGCGTGCTCCTTGGCATCGTGTAGACCGCCGAGACCGACATACGCTTGCTCAGATACGGCTGGCGCTCGGTCAGCGAGGGGATCGCCGACTGGATGTTGGCCGGAGGAGTCACCGCCGTTCCCGAATTCAGACCTAGCAACTGCTGGCTGTAGTTGGTCGGTTGCTCCACGTAGCTCAGGTCGGTCGTCAGCAGTGACGCCTGGTGCGTCCAGGAAAGCTGAAAACTGCGCCCGAAGAACCGGTGTCCGGCCATCAACCTGAATCTATTCCGGGTGATTGACCATTCAAACCCTGCGTCCCAGAACGGAGCCCCCAGTTGCTGCACCGTGCCGTCCGGCAGGAACTTGTTTTCCTTGCCCGCATCGGCCAGCAACCGGATGTTGTTGTTGACCTGTAACGAAGCTCCCAGTTTGGCCACGGCGAACTGCACGCTCTGCCCGAAGTCCGGATTCAGCTGCTGCCTGGAATACTCCAGGTTCCAACCCCACGTTTGATACTTGGGGCTCACCAAACTGAACTGCACCGCGTTGCTGGTGACATCGGGAATGCCGTTCAGCTGGGTATGGTTCTCCGACGGGATACCGTAGTGGTTGTATACCACCCGCCCACGGGTGTAGCGCAGGGTCATGCTGCCGACATTGCCGAGATCCTGCAGCCAGTAGGGACTGAGCATGCCGATAGCCACATTGGCGCGGTTATTGTCCAGGAAAAACGTGCCCGACCCGGTCGGCAATTTTTGGTTGACGACCTCGCGTCCATACAACGCGCTGCCGTCGAGAAAGAAATGTTGTGGAAGGATGACGAGCGTACCGTGAGTGTCGAGGTTTTGAGCCAACTGGTTATGGCGCGATTGGCCCTCGTACAGATATCCGGTGAGCGTGTAATCGAACAGTCCGGAAAACCGCGGACCACGGTAGGCCGACTTGATAAACGGCTGGATTTCAGTGATCCAGCTTGTTTGTTTCGGCTTGCCTCGAGCTGCTAGCGTCAGATTATCGACATACAGCTCACCGAGCGTGACACCCGCGACCACACCAGGAGAGTCGATGTTCGGTTGCGGAATGACACCCAACGGGACGTTCTCGCTCCCCCCTGCCAATCCGCCGGGGGCGGAGTTCAGTGAGGGCGGCGTCTCGGGATTCTGGCTCTGGGCTTCAACCCCGGTCACCCAGCTGCCAAAGACCATCGACGACAACACAACCGACGCCGACAGCGTGCATCGACGTTTGCCTTTCATGGCGCCTGGCATGCTCTAGCCATAGTAGCTGTCATAGTGGTTCTCGCTCGCCGGCAGGCAGCTCATATTGAGCATGAGGCCAACATATTGCGGGCCATTCAAGCTTTGCAGTGCCGAATTGACTACTTGCTGACGTGTGCGATCTGCGGCCACCACCATGACAACCTGGCCCATGTGAGAAACCAGCGTTTGCGATTCCGAGGTCGCCAACAACGGCGAAGAGTCAAACACCACCAGACGTCGCAGGTTCCGACCGCCAAATTCTTCAAGTACGTATTCCATGCGGAGGCTGCCGAACAACTCAGCGGTAAGCGATTGACGCATCCCTACCGGCACCACCATCAGATTCGGCACATCGGTTCGCACAATGACCTCGGCGGGCTGGCGCTGCTCGTCCGCCAGCACGTCCATCAGGCCGGGCCGCCCCTCAAGACCTAAAACGCGGGTGATGTCGAATTTCGGTATATCTCCATCCACCAGCAATACCTCGAAATCCCGCTCGCGCGCCAGGCTCAGGGCAAGATTCACCGCGGTGAAGCTCTTGCCTTCGCCCGGCACCGCGCTGGTTACCACGATGCGTTTCGCGTGAGCCAATACTCTGCCGCCTTTTCCGATCGCATTGTCCATCAACGGCCGCTTGATGCGGCGCAGCTCATCCGTGAGCCGAGCGTTCGCCTCGCTATCGGCGGAAAGCAAACCCATGCGCTCAAGCGCCATATGATCCACATGCCAAGGCGGCGCGGTTTCCGTGGTTTGATCCACCACCCGCGCACTATCCCGCAAACGCTCGATCGTCGGTGCCGGAGGATGCGGTGACCCAGCCTCGATGCGTGGCGATACCGGCGGCTCAGGCTGCAAGGTTTTGAGTTTTTCGACCGCTTTCTCAACGATGCTCATACGGCACCCATCACAAAGAAATGCTGCACCAGACGCGTAAGGTGTCCGTCAAAGGCGACCCCCAGCACCAGCACTGCTGTGAATAGACCAGCCCCCGCGCAGAACCCCACCACTTCGCGACGCTGCTCCTGGCGCCGCGAGCGCGACACAATCAAGCTGAGGGCACCAAGCACCGGGTAATCGCCGAACTCCCGCAAACTCTTGAGACTCACAAACACCGGTCTTATCTTATGCATGAAATACGCAAAACCGCTGCCGATAGCCACCGCCAGCGCGAACACCATCAATAACAACAATCCGCGCTTCGGGCTCACCGGTAGCAGTGGAACCACCGGTGGATTGATAACCCGAAATTTCAAATTGTTGCCGCTCTGCGTCGCATCCTGGGACAGTTGGGCCGTGTTCAAACGCATCACCAATTGATCGTACTGCTTCTTGGTGATGTCGTAATTGCGCGTCAGCCGTTGCAGGGTGGTTTGCACGTCGGAGACCTTGTCCACATTGCCCCTGAGTTCGCCGATCTGCCGCTTCTGCAAGGTGATTTGCGTAGCCAGTGTGTGGATGCTTACCTGGGTGGAATACAGGGACTTTTGCATTTCCTGGTACACCGGGTTGTCCGAGATCACGCCCATCACCGGGGCGCCGACGGCATTTTTCTGCAGCGCTTCTCGCCGCTTCTGAAGTTGCGCGATCATGCGCCGGATGGAAATCACGTCTGGGTATTCATTCGTATAACTCAGCAACAGCTTGTCCAGTTGCTGCCGGTAGGACGCAATCTGCTTGTCGATCTCCTGGGTGCTTGGATCGATACCCGAAGAGGTTGAGCCGCTCGCCATGGCGCGCATCTGCTGCTGGGTGGTTGCACGACTGGCGACGGCCGTATCGTACTGGTCTTGCAGGTTCTGCAATTGGGTCTCGGCCGCCTGCAGGCGTGCGAAGTAGCTACTGCCACCCTCACTGGGGATGTAACCGACGTTGGCCCTCTCGAAAGCCGCAAGTTTCTTCTCCTCCTCGTTCAACCGGTTGCTGTAACCATGAACCTGTTGTTGCAGGAAATTCTGTGCCGTTTCGGTGGATGCGGTATTCGCGCCCAGGGTGTTGTTCACGAGAATCTGCAGGAACGCCTGTACCACTTTCTGCGCCATATGCCGGTCGGGATCGGTATAGCTGAGGTTATAGAGACCCTTGGTGCCAGCGTCGCTGACAGTGACAGCGGCGCCGAGGTTGGCCAACAACGCGTCCTTATCCGCCGGCGTGGTGGCGCGTAGAGACAGCCCGGTCCTGTCTGCTACCGCCTCGAGATTGGGGCGCGAAAGCAACGTATGGGTAATGATCTGGAGGAGCTCACGCACATCCGGTCGCACCGCAACTCCTCTAAGCAGCGGGTTCGTCAACGCCTCGGTATCGGCATACAGTTGGGCATTGGCCACATACTTGTTGGGGAGGCTGAATACGAGCAGCGCGCCGACAATCATCACGCACCACGCGACGATCAGCGCATGCCAGCGATAGCGCCAAGTGGCGCGTACCTCCAGCAATAGATGCTGAAACAGTTCATGGAAATCGATCGATTGCCTCTGCATCGCATTCCATATTTCGATATCTCTGACTGTTGCCATGTACGCATGTCCGTCGTGTCAAAATATTGACTGAGGAATGATCAGGATGTCGCCGGGGTGCATGGCCACGTTGTACTTGACCCTGCCGTTCATCAAGTCGCCAAGGCGCACCGGTATGGTCTGTTCTTTGCCGTCGGGCAGCCGACGGACGATCTTGGCGCCGTTGCCGGCAGCAAATTTTGTAAGACCGCCAACATCGATCATCACATCGAGCAACGTCATGCCGCTACGATACGGTACGGCCTCGGGCTTCGTCGCCTGCCCGACCACACGCACCTGCTGGCTATAGGCACCCACGAAACTCTCGACGATCACGGTCACCAGCGGAGATCGGATGTAGCGGCTCAGCGCCTTCTCCAAGTCGCCTGCCAATTCGTCCGGAGTTTTTCCGGCTGCCGTCATTGATTGCACCAACGGGATTGAGATACGTCCATCGGGACGCACTGGCACGGTGGTGGTCAGATTGGGATTATCGCGCACAAAAACTTGCAGCGAATCGCCCGGACCAATGATGTAATGCTCCACGGGCGGGGTTGCCACTGACAAACCACCGATATCAGGCGTAGTGCTGCACCCGCCAAACAGTAGCAAACCAGCTGCCATCACCAGCCAGATAACGCATTTTCGCGATAGCGGTTTCACTTGCATGTTCTCCTCGATTTCAGCGCGCACCGCGTCCAAACAACACCACTTCCAAGGTCTGGATCAAGATGGCCAGATCAAACACTAAGTTGTGGTTTTTCACGTAGAAGAGGTCGAACTTCAGCTTTTCCTCGGCATCCTCCAGGGAGGAACCGTAGGGATAGCGCAATTGGGCCCACCCGGTCAGCCCCGGCTTCAGGCAATGTCGCAACGAATAAAGGCGAATGCGGGTGTTGAAATCAGCCACAAACTGTGGCCGCTCCGGCCGCGGGCCGATGATGCTCATGTCGCCGCGCAGTACGTTCCAGAGCTGCGGCAACTCGTCCAGGCGGGCCTTGCGAATGAAGCGCCCGACCCGGGTCACCCGGCCGTCGTTCTTGGTGGCCCAGCGTGCCACACCGTCGCTCTCGGCGTCGGTGCCCATACTGCGGAACTTGATTACCCGGAACAGCTTGCCATTTTCACCGACCCGTTCCTGGTAGTACAGGATCGGCGCGCCACGGCCCGACTCCAGCCGAATCGCCAAGGCCGTCAGCAGCATGAGCGGCCATGCCAACAGCAACACCAGCAAGGCGACGATGACATCGAAGGCGCGCTTGATCGTGCGCGTCATGGGGGAGACGTTGAAGCCATCCGAAAATACCAGCCACGACGGGTTGGTAGGGTCCATCTTGATTTTGCCGGCTTCGCGCTCCAAAAACTCGGGGAGCTCGGTCACTGCTATGCCGCGCTGCTTGCATTCCAACAACGCATCCACCGGCAAGGTACCGCGGCGGTCGTCCGGCCCCACCACGATTTCCTTCACGCCGAGCCGGGTCGCCCATTCGCACAAGGCCTCGTCGGGATGCAGCAGCAGAGGCGCGGAGATGGACACAGGATCGGTACCGACGGGCACGTAACCCATGATCTTGAACCCGCGTTGATCGCTCTTGCGGCGCATCATGCGGGTCAACTCAGCGGCATGCTCGCCGGCACCGAGCATCATCACGCGGCGCTTGAACAGGTCGGCGTCCACAAGACTCAGGAACAACACTCGCCATAACGCCACGACGAGGTAGCCGAGCAGCAACGCAATGCCCAGAACCCCGCGGCCCAGATACGTGGGAGGAACCGCGTAATAAAACACGGTAAGTGTTATGCCGCCCAGCACGAAGGCTACGCCTTGCCGGCTGCACCGCCCCAGCCAGCTCGCCCGCAGGTGAACCTGGTACAACCCGAGCGACGCCATCGAGGCAATCAGCACCATTGCCACCAACGACGCGCGCCAATGCAACACTTGATCGAACGCGGTTTGGGTGCCGGCATCCCCCCAAAAACGCAGCCCCACCGCGGCATAAACACTCGCCATCAGCAGTAAAAACTCCACCACCACCAGCAGCAACTGCCAGCGTTGTGCACTGTGTCGGAACAACCGGTACATGTTTGCGCCTCCGTACTGACGAATCCCTCCATCAGTCCACCTGCTCACAAACTGAACAGCGTGTATACCATATTCTGTGACGCAGTTCACATTTTTTTGTCCCCAGCATCCTGTCGGACTTTCTTAACTTCTGGCACCCTTTCCAGCCGCAAGATTGAGCAGGTCGCTGGCGTTTCGGCTCGTCGCCTGCGATCAGCACCTTGACCACGACTCGCTGCCCCATTTTCGTCGCCGTTTCGGCAAACACCTTGCTGTGACCTTCGTGCAGGTAGCGTGAAGCCAGGCAAAAGGCCGTCGGCAAGAAGCCCGGCGGCACACGCCCAGCCGCCCTCGCAAGCGGGCTCCTGCGCCTACGATCAGTTCAATCCGACTGACGAAGAGTCGCGCACCATGAAGGTGCCGATGGTGGCTTCGCGCAGTGGCAACCCCCGCGCGCTCGTCGATAGCGAATCGATGATGATTCTGCTGCCCCATCTCACCAGGCTGGCAGCGGATGGACGCTGGCCTATTTGGCGTGGAACCTCAAGCGTACGGCCGGATTGCGCCCGGGCTCCGTCCAGATGGGCTGGGAAAAGCAGGAAAGCGCTCGATCGGGCAAAGATACGCGCCAGCCCAGGCCTTGGTGGCGTTTGTCACGGCAACTCCCCTGTTGGGACACCCCCCGCACTGTACGGGTTTGGGGCGCTACCCGCGCAACGTTGACTTCAGCCAAAGCTTATCGACAGATGGTCGGTCCCGGGGTCACGCGGGAGCGGACTCCGCCTTCCGGCTACCGTTCGGCATGTGCAATTTGCACGATGGTCTTTGCAATATCCTCGGGAGAGAGTACGAAATCAACGAAGCCACTAGCGATAGCGCTTTCAGGCATGTCGGGCTGCTGTGCCGTGTCGAGGCGCTGCGCGATCGTTGTGCCCCCGACTTCCTTGATGGCGCGAAGCGCCTCGGCGCCGTCTCCGTCGTAGCCAGAGACGATCACGGCAATAAGCTTGCCGTCCCAGTGTTCTGCCAGGGAGCGCAAGAACACGGTGATGACATCCTATGGCTGGTACATACCTCTGCTCCCTGTCCTTGTCGGAAACATCCTCATGCGCCCTGGCCTGACATTCGCCCTGCTCGCCACCCTCGCCAGTTTCGGCCTGCCCGTCGAAGAGGTGCCGCAAAACAACATGTGCGGGGAGACAGTTGAGCTTACGCAAAGCAACGGACAACCGTGGCGGCCTGATTCAGGTCAACGCTGATGACCGGACCAAAGCGTAATCTCGGCCCCGTCACGCAATAATTCCGGAGACGCTGATGTCGTTAGATGTCGTTGTGGTCGGTGCCGGTTCAGTCGGATTTTGTTTCGTGCGCTCGCTGGCGGGAAGCGGCCGGCGTATCGCTTTGGTCGGGCGCCAGGACGAGAAGCTGCTGGCCGCACCCGAGGAGGATGGCCGGGACATCGCGATCACCCATCATTCACGAAGACTCCTGCGTGAGCTTGGCCTGTGGACTCGATTTTGCGAGGAAGAGATAGGTACACTGTATGACGCCATGGTCCTCAGCGGAAATTCGCGCCCGGGCCTGATGTTCCGGCACGACGAGGCGGGCAAGCAGCCGTTGGGGTGGCTTCTCCCCAACCATGCCATTCGACGCGCCACCTACGCCGAGCTGACCGAGGTGACCGGAATTCGGCTTATCACCGGCGTGGGCGTAACTGTGGTGCGAAACGACAGTAACTGCGCGCATTATGCGTATCCTGGCGCTCGCTGTCGGCGCACGCCTGAGACCTTGCCTGCGCATGGTCATGGTCATGGCGGAGCTTACCCGCGTCGACGACGGACCCGGTCGATCAGTCGCCCAGGCTATGCGCGCGCTGCGGTAGTCACTGATAGCCGGAGGCTGAGCCATGCTCCTGCATGATGCCGACAGCCCTGCTCCACGTTGCCTGCGCATGTTCCTGCTGGAAAAAGGATTATCGCTGCCCGCCGTGAGCGTGGACGTATTCGCCGGAGCGAACCGCCAGCCTGCGTTTCTTGCGATCAACCCGGCCGGACAGACGCCCGCACTTCAACTCGACAATGGCACGACCCTTGCCGAAGCGAGCGCCATCGCGGAATACCTCGAGGAGCTCCACCCGGCACCTGCGCTGATCGGAAGCAACCTGTACGAGCGCGCGCAGACGAGGCAATGGTGGCGGCGTGTCGAGTTCAACGTCACCGAATTCATTCACAACGCCTATCATTATGCTGAGGGTTTACCGCGCTTTTCCGGACGAATCCCGGTTGCACCAGAGGCTGCCGCAGGCCTCAAACAGGTCGCACAGAACCGGATCGCCTGGTTGGATGGCATGCTCGGCGATGCACCCTATCTTTGCGGCGACCGCTTCACTGCCGCAGATATCTGGCTGTACGTTTGGCTGGACTTCGGCCTCTCCGTGCAACAACCATTTAACCGCAGTCTGCCACGCATCACCCGTTGGTTCGACACGGTAGCTGACCGTTCGAGCGCTGAGGCCAGTCGATCTCTTTTCCTGACCTGACCGGCTCCGACTCTAGTGCTCCGGATCGGAACGAACTGCAGGATCGCGACATCGAATTCCCGCAGGCAAGGCAGCCGCTTCCGTGCCGGGAATCCCCCTTGCCTTGCTATAAAAGGACACTCAACTTCACGGACTGATACACCTGTGCGATCCCATGGGAATCGCCTTCGCGTGCGGCCGGCGCGGAAATCGACCGCAAGTCCAGCTCGACTGACACGGCTGCCACGCTGTCGCAACGGCGGAAGCCAATCGCGCTGACATCGCCGTCTCGTTCGGCAGCACTCCAGCCAAGCCTCCGCAGCTTCAAACTTGCGACCTGTACTGGTTGAGCGGGCTAGACGATCGTTATATATCTTTGTATATTGCGCCTATGAATGCGCGCCGCTACAAGGTGGGGGATCGGCCGTGGCCGACACCGTTCGAATAACGCCACCGGCCACGGGCGCATCGATCTGCTGGAACACATCCATGTCAGCGGTTCGGTCAGACAGGCCACCCGGGATATGGGGATTAAGCTATTAGACGGCCCGGGAAGCGGACGAGACAATGAACAATCTCGCAGACTCTGCGCGGTGCACGACAGATCAAGGTGTATCACGCGGTGGACGCACAGTTCCAAGGGCTCCTTTTCGCGGATGGACAAGCGCGTCACCGCCACGGTCACCGGCGACAGCGTCCAGTCGATGAATCAGCAGACTGCTTACCTACCTGCGCTTTGATCAAGGCCGCCCACGTCGTGATCGCGGTAAGCGTCTGAGTACACGTCGCTGCGTCGGCACATCCTGCCCAGCACGAGCCACTCACTCCAACCACATTTTCCAGACAACATACATGTTCAAGCGCCCGTCGAAACCCGCTTACCTATCGCTATTATTTTTAACTATAGCGCTCTTCATGAAAGTGGCTGCTGCGGCCATGCCGGTCACCGTGGCTTACGCTGGCTCGATGGGCGCGGTGATGGACAAAGGCTTGGGGCCAGCCTTCGACAGCATCCACGGCACCACGTTTCAGGGCATCGGTCAGGGCGCCTATGGACTGGCGCGGCAGTTGGCGGCGAAGCAGCAGCGGGCCGATGTGTTTGTCTCGATCACCGCCGGCCCGATCAGGATTCTCCAGCAGGCCGGCTTGCTGGGACAGGCCTTGCCGGTAGCGAGCACGCAGATGGTGATTGCCTACAGCCCCCGAAGCCGGTTCGCCGCCAAACTGGCAGCCGCCTCGCGTGGAGGCACGCCGTGGTACGAAGTGCTGCAGATGCCGGGACTACGCTTCGGCCGTACCGACCCGGCCACAGATCCGCAGGGACGCAATATCGTCTTCACGATGTTGCTGGCGCAGCACTACTACGGTCGGCCAGGGCTGGCAGAAGCAATTCTCGGGCCGGTGCGGAACCCGACGCAGATCTTCGCCGAATCATCGCTGCTGTCGCGGCTGGAGTCGGGCCAGATAGATGCATCCTCAGGCTACCTCAGCGCGGCCGTGTCGCATCATCTGCCCTACATCCGGCTACCCGCGCAGATCAACCTGTCCAACCCGGCGATGATCGCCGACTGGTACGGAAAGGCCCACTTCGACATAACCCTTCCCAACGGCAAGACCGACACACTGGCCACCCAGCCACTGGTGTTCTATGCGGGAGTTCTGAAAAATGCCGCACATTCGCGGCAGGCTGTGCAATTCATCGCCTTCCTGCGCAGTGCGCAGGGGCAAAAGCTGCTGGCCGATTACGGCTACAGCCAACCCTTGGGCAACGCACTCGAGCCATCACCGTAAGCACCGCCGGCGCGCATCCGTCAACTGACGGCGACGCTGCCGCACACGAAGAGTTGTGACGCCGGATCGATCACTCCACCATTCAACACCCTAAGGAACGGATCCGTGTACCAAAGGTACCCTCTCGCCATCCTCATCGCCGCATTGGCTGCGCTCAGTCTGTCCGCGCACGCCAATGTGCTCAGTGACATCTTCACCCAGGGACATGTCGATGGCGAACTACGCGGCTACGACTTCAATCGCCTCTATAATGCTCCGGGCACCACCGATGCCAGTGCGCTCAGCGTGGCCGCCCTCGTCAATCTGCACAGCGGCAGTTTCGGCAACGGCTTCAGCCTGACTGGCAGCTTCCTCAGCGCCAATTCGCTGGGTACGCAGCCGAGCAACCAGGCCGCCATCGATACCACCTTGATGGGCCCGACCAATGCGGTTAACGCGCTGGGCCAAGGCTACCTGCAGTACTGGCACGATGGCTTCCAGGCGCGTGCCGGCTACCAGTATCTCGATACACCGTGGATGGGCAGCAGCGATTCACGCGTGCTGCCGGCTTCCTACAACGCCGTGTCCGCGTCTTTCGAGTTGACCAAAGAGTGGCGAATGCTGGCATTACGCAGCTTCACGTGGAAAAGCCGTACCGCCAGCGGCTACTACCAGGACAACCAGTACTACCCGTCGACGTTTCACGGCGACTCGTCCTACGGCAACTTCGGCGGCCTGCCGGCGACCGCCAGTCCGGCGCAGGGCACTTGGGCGCTCGGTAGCAGCTACGCCCACGAAGGCCTCAAGGCGCAGGCTTGGTACTACAACTTCTTGCGCTTTGCGCACATGGGCTACGTCGATGGTAGCTACACTTTCGAGACCGGCCGCGGTCCCAACCTGTTCATCAGTGCGCAGTACATCAGAGAGCGCAGCAGCGCAGACAACATTCTGGTTGAGAATCAGGTGGCGTTATTCGGCGTCACCGGCAACCGCATCAGCAACCGCACCTGGGGCATGGATGCCGGCCTCGACATCCCCGGCGGCAAGATCGAGCTCGGCTATAACGAGATGATGCGCACCACCGGCGCAATCGGCGATGGCGCACTGATATCCCCGTATACCGCCGGCTATGCCACTGACCCGCTCTATACCAGCTCTATGATCCGTGGCCTCGTCGAGACCGGTCCCGGGCATGCGTGGAAAGCGAAGCTGACCTACCACTTCCTCAATCGGCATCTCCTGCTGATCACCTCTTATGCGCGTTACACCACAGCCTTGCGGGGCAACAGCCACAACCTCTACGTTGATCTCGCCTACCGTTTCGACGGCTATCTGAAGGGACTCTCGCTACGTAATCGCTGGGAGCGCTCGGTCGGCGGCCGCGGCCTCAATCCCGGTAATGGCTCGTTCTCTTACAATCGTCTGATGCTTGCCTATGCCTTCTGAGCAGCGCGCTGCCGGCAGCCACAATGGGCGCGAGCAAAGGCAATATCGCAACAGTAGCCGCAGGAATCGCGTATCTCGTGAGCAGACTCGCTCCATCCACCATGCACCGGCCGACCGGATGGATCGTCCTGACCGGAACCCTGGCGCTGGCGGTGCTGATGCTGCCATTCGCCGGCTTGCTGTTTGCCACGCCTTGGCTGCACCTGCATCTGCAGGCCGGCGACGGTGCTGCCATCGGTATCTCTGTCGGCTACACCCTGGTCGCGCTGCTGATCGTGGTGATATTCGGCACCCCGCTGGCCTGGTGGCTGGCGCGCCACTCGTTTCGCGGCAAGCTGCTGGTAGATGCCTTGGTTCTGCTGCCACTGCTGGCGCCACCGCTGACCATGGGCCTGATGTTGAGCATGGTGTTCGGCCCCTACGGTTGGGCTGGTGAACCGCTGCGCCGGCTGGGTTTGGAGCTGACCAACACGCCGCAAGCCTTCGTGCTGGCGCAGGTGTACGGGGCAGTGCCGTATTTCGTGGTCACAGCGCGCGCGGCTTTCGAAGGCGTGCCGCAGGAACTGGAACACATGGCGCTGACCCTGGGGCGTGGTCCGTGGTCGATATTCTGGCGGATCACCTTGCCGCTGTCCTCGCTGGGCCTGGCTTCTGGCCTAGCCCTGGCGTGGGTACGTGCGATGGGGGAATTCGGCATCGTGCTGATCGTGGCGTACTTTCCGCAGGGCATCCCGGTGAAGTTGTGGGCCAACCTGCAAGACAGCGGACTGGATGCTACCTATCCGCTGCTGTGGCTGTTCTTCGTGGTGGCGCTGCCTCTGCCTCTGGCGCTCGGGTTGCTGTCGCGGCGCCAGCCGGTTTACTGAGCATGCGCCTGCACTACCGCCTGCAGCACCCAGTACGGCTCGATGTCAGCCTCAGGCTGGACGGTTTCACCGTGCTGTACGGCCAATCCGGCAGCGGCAAGACCAGTCTGCTCAAGGCCATTGCCGGCCTGCTGCCGGCCGTGGGTACCCCGTGGAATGAATTGCCCGCGCAGCGGCGTCCGATCGGCTACCTGCCGCAGGGCTGCGCCCTATTTCCGCACCTGCGGGTATGGCAGAACGTCGCTTTCGCCCTGGATGGCACGCGCGTATGGCGACGCGCGCGAGCGCTGCAGTTACTCGATAACCTTGACATGGCGACTCTGGCCGAGCGCTGGCCCAGCGAAATCTCCGGCGGCCAGCAGCAACGTGTGGCATTGGCCCGGGCACTGGCACGTCAGCCGCAGTTGCTGCTGCTCGACGAACCCACTTCGGCACTGGACATGATGGCCCGCGAGGACGTGATGGGCGAGCTGATCGACGGCATCCGTCGCAGCGGCGTGCCTGCGCTTGCCGCTAGCCACGACTTGCACTTGGCGTCGATGGCCGACAGCATCGCCTTGCTGCATGCAGGCCAGGTGATTCAACAAGGCAGCCCGGCTCAGGTGATCCACCGCCCGGTCAGCGCGGCGGCAGCCAGTCTGCTGGGCATGCGCAATATCCTCAAAGCTACCGTGCTTGTCAGCGAGAACGGACAATCCGAACTAGATTGCCACGGGTGGCGCCTGCACGCGGCAGCCACGCTGCCTGCAGGCACCCGCACCGGCGTGGCCATCCCGGCAGAGGCAGTGACGCTGGCGGGTAACGGGCCCGATCGGCCCATGACCGTTACCCGGCTGCGCCAGGAGGGTTTTTTCACCAGGATATGGCTGCAGGGCGAGTCCTTGCCGAGCTTGGAAGCGCTGTTGCCACAGACCTCGGTAGGCAAAGTCGGCGATCAGTGCTGGCCGCAGGTCGCACCGGCGCACGTTCACCTGTTCACACTCGACGCAAGCCTCATACCGGCCTGAACCTGCCCGCCACAGCGAGCGACCGCCTGCATCACCGGGGCCGACTGCATCATGGCGCATTGACCTGCCGTAACCGCAAACCGGTGCGGACCAAATGTTCAACGCGTCACCTCAACGAAATCGGCGCGTCGCAAATACCGCGATGGATACGTGCGTGTCGCTGAAAGCGACGCCATGCTTTTGCCGTGTAGAACCGATGGTGGATTGGCCATCCAGCCGGTCGATGTACAGCTATACCTTATTAGGCGGAGGCCGATCAGACGAGACGGGGCGCTGCTCAGGATGGCGCACACAGTGAACGTGCCACAGCGTATGACGCGGGATTCTTCCTCGACGAAGTCAGTCGTGCGCCGCACGGGCAGACCCTGCAGATGCGTGCGCTCGACGGCGAAGCGGCAGCGCTGCGCCGGTTGCGGCGCATCACGACCTCGCGCACGAAGCTCTCGTCGGCCGCTCGGTGGTCGAAGTCGCGGTGCCCACGCAGTAACAGCGCCTGTTCGATGGCTTCCTTCAGATAGTGGTGCGCAGGACGCGACGCTGCCGTTCTCGTGGCTCATGCTGCGGTTGTTGTGTGTGCCGGCCATGTGGTACTTACCGCACAGCGCCATGCAGCACATGGTGAAATTTTCTCCCTCGGCCAGTTTCTTGCAGGCTGCCGACAGGCTGTCGGCGCGGTGTTCATGCGGCACAAAGCACTTGGCGACTGCGACACATCAAATTTTCGGATGTCATGTGGCACCAAGACGTGCCCCTGAAACTCAGCAGCTGCGTTTGTGGTGAAGCTCCGCAGGCCACCACGCCTGACTCGCATCAGCTCCTCCAATGCTGTACTTCAGAAATGGACTCGCTCGATGGCGTCTACCATCTGGCCGTTCAACCGGCCCCGCCCATTGCCCGGTACAAGGCTGCGCTATCGATAAGGCGTTGCGCTTGCGCCGCGATCAGACTGATTCGATTATGCTGTACCTGCTGCTCCGCAGTGAGCAGTTGGATATAACTGACGGCGCCCAACCTGTACTGCCTTTGCATGGATTCCAGAGATGCCTGAGATGCGGCATCGGCCTTGGCCAGTGCTGCCAGTGCCTGAGCATCGCTTTCCAGTGCGCGCAATACGTCGGCCACGTTGCGCAAGGATTCGAGAACAACGCTTTGGTAATTTGCAGCCGCCGCGTCGAATGCAGCCAATGCTGCTCTTTTTTCAGCAGGCAATCCAGGGTTGAACAACGGTTGGGTCAGTTGGCCGATAACGCTCCATGCCGCCGAACCGCTGCCGAACAACGCTCCTGCGCTCAATGCCTGCGAACCGAGGCTGGCACTGAGGTTGAGTTGCGGGTACAGCTTGGCGATGGCAACGCCATATTCCGCATTGGCGACATGCAGCAAGGCCTCTGCCGCCTGAATGTCGGGGCGGCGACGCACCAATTCGGATGGCAGTATCAGCGGAAGGTCCGTCGGAAGGGTGAAATCCTTCAGCGAGAAGCGTGGCACGTCGTCGGCCGCTGGCGCCCTGCCGACGAGCACGGCCTGCAGGTGCCTGCCCTGCTCGAGTTGCTTGACCAGTGATGGGAGACCTGCTCGCGTCTGCTCCAGCTGGGTTTGCAGCGCCAGCTCATCATCCTGTGCAGCTTGACCAAGGCGTATGCGCTCACGCGCCAGATGCAACTGTTCTTCCTGGGCATGCAGGATTGCCTTGGTGGCCTGGATTTGCGCGGCGAGCCTGGCCTCGGTGACGGCGGTGGTGACGATGTTGCCCGCCAACGTCAGCCGGGCACCCTCCCATTGGTAGCGTCGATATTCGGCACGGGCCGCCAGGGCTTCCAGGGCACGTCGGTTGCCTCCGGCCAGATCGAGTTGGTAGTGCACGCCGACGTTGGCGTTGTACAGGTTGAATTCGCGCGAGCTGCCCTGCTGCCCCTGGGCAGCAGGGTTCAAGCGCTGGCGCTGTGCGCCAAGGCCGGCGTCAACCTGAGGGTAAAGCGTTGAGCCTGCCTGCGAAGCATACGTTTCCTGCGCCTGACGCAAGGTAGCCTGTGCGGAGGACAGGGTGGGGCTGGCCAGGAAAGCCTGTTCGATCAGCGCGTCAAGCTTGGGCGAGCCGAGCTTGCGCCACCATTGTTCCCCCGCGCTCGCGCCTCTGATGAAGTGCTGCTCTCCCCCAAGGTCGGTGGCGGACGATGCTGTCTGTGCCGGCAACGGTGCTGCCGTGTACGCCGACACCGCGGGAGCTGCCGGCCGCTTGAAATCGGGTCCGGCCGCGCAGCCTGCCAGCAGCGCGACAAGCATGGCGCCGCACAGGTAACGCGGCCTCGGGGTGGTTGCTGCGGGTTGCTGGTGGGTACGCACGACGAGACTCCGGAATTCAAGCGGGGACGACGGACTGCTCAAGGCTGACCGTGGAAGTGCTGCTGGAACCGCTGGCGGAAGTTCTGGTGACAGGCCATGCAAGCGCCTTGAACCTTGGCGAATGCGGCAATCGCCGCAGTGCCGTCGCGTTGCTGTGCAGCCTGTGCCAGCCACCGCGCCGCTTGATGGGCTTGCTGGTCGTAGCTGCGAAAGCGGCTCGCATCCTTGCCCGCGAAAGCGAGGATGCGCAGTTTTTCCGCCAGCGGTGGTTGCGGGTGGTCGGCGATGCGTGCCGCCAGCTTCGCCACCGCCGGCCAATCCTCGCGCGCGATAGCATCGGTGACGCCCTGCATGTCCGTGCTGAGGTCTTGCATGATTCCGGTCAACGCCATCGGCGCCGGTTTCCCGTCGGGCTCGGTCGCGTCCGCGCCCACCAGCGTGCCGGCCGTCAGAAGCACGGCCATGGCAATCACGCGGTAACTCTTCAAGTTGCGCAGAAGATCAGACATGGATAGCACTCCTGGTCACGACTGGTTGCAGACGGAAAGGCCGAGGCGAAACTCTGCGAATGCCTCGATCGGGGCAAGAAAACGGCTGCGCTGGAACAGATCGCCACGCAAGATCGATGGCGCAATGCGTTCCTGCGCTCGACGTGAGGACGTGACGCAACCTGGTCGGCACCAGGTGGGGTCGGCAACCCAAACGGGCCTCATCGTGGAAAGTATGGGCAGTGATAGGTTTCATGGGCTGTCGTATTCACCGGGGTTGGTTTGCATGGCTGCTCTGTGCGGATCGGCTTGTTGCTCGTTGGCTCCGATTCGGACGTCAGCGCCGGGCAGCCAGCCGGGATGAAAAAAATAATGGGGATAGAGGTCGAGTACATCGACGATTTGCGGCAAATTTTCGGCCTCCAGCAGGCGCCCGAGCAGAATGTGCAGGTTGGCGTCGGCCTTGGCTTGAAGACGACAGTGACTGACGATGAAGACCACGTTCTGCTGGATCGCGACTGTCAGCGCCCGCGACTGTTTGCCGGTCAAGCGCCCATCGGTTCGCGCCCCCGCCCGCTCCACGGCGACCCGAATGCGCTCCATGCCTTCACGCAGTGACGCATCGGTGGGCCACGGTCGACCGTGATCGAGTTCGATTCGCTGGGCGGCAAAAGGCAGCCGTGCGTGGCCCTCGCCGATAGCGGATTCTTCCGCGAAGACCGGGGCACAGATGCAGATCGCCAGCAGGAGAACCAGGCTAAATCGCCACACTCGCCAATTCCGCAACTGATTTGTCGCGGTATCACGTTGGCTGTCGATGCCGCGGCCGCTCTCGAAGGCCCAAGTTCCGAATCGGGGCCAGCGTGTCGTGCCGGGAAGCGCCGTCATACTCATGCCGGCGGCATCCCATCGTAGAAGTTGCGTAACACGACGACAGCCTGTTCGGCGCTGTCCACCACTTTCACCAGGGCCGCGTCGGCCGCGCTGATCATGCCGGTCTCAACCAGAAAATCAAAATTCACGGCACGACGCCAGAAGGTTTCTCCAAACAATATGATCGGAATGCGCGGCACCTTGTCGGTCTGCACGAGGGCGAGTACGTCGAACAGTTCATCAAGCGTGCCAAATCCACCGGGGAAGGCGACCAGCGCTTTCGCACGCAGCAGGAAGTGCATCTTGCGCATGGCAAAATAGTGGAAGCGGAAACACAGTTCGGGGCTGACGTAGGGGTTGGGAGATTGCTCACGTGGCAGGGTGATGTTCAGGCCGATGCTGCGCGCTCCGACTTCGAACGCGCCGCGATTGGCTGCTTCCATGATGCCGGGGCCACCACCGGTGGCCACCACAAAATCGCGCCGTCGTTCCCGCTGAAAGCGTTGCGACACGATGGCGGCGAAACGCCGTGCCTCGTCGTAATAGCGGGCGTAGCAGAGTCGCTGGTGCGCCTGGGCCAGCTCCTGTGCCAAGTCGGCGTCAGCCGGCTGCATTCGTGCACGCTTCCGGGCGGATTCGAACATCGCCTGCGCCTGCTCCGGCGGCAGCAGCCGTGCGCTGCCGAAGACCACAACAGTGGACTGCACATGATGCTGCTGCAGATGCCATTCCGGCTTCAGCAGCTCGAGTTGCAAGCGCAGCGGCTGATTGTTTGCGCCGTCGACGAAGTCCAGTCCCTCGAATGCCTGGCGATATGACGGACTGTCTTCGATCGCCTGCCGCATCGCCTCGAATTCGGCCGGAGTCAGCGCTGGAATGGTCGTCACGGGGTCACCTCGAAAGACTGCCTGGCTGTCGGCACCTTGACCTTCCAGCCGCGTTGCTCACGCAACTGTTGAGCGGCCGTCAGCGCGGCGGTTTCCTCGCCATGCACCACGAAGGTTCGCTGCGGCGGCTGTTTGAAGCCCGCCGTCCACGCGAGCAGGGCAGACTGGTCGGCATGGGCTGAGAAGCGTCCCAACGTGTGGACGGCCGCGCGTACTGGAATGTCCTGACCGAAGATCGTCACTCGTTTGGCACCGTCCGCCAGCCGGCGTCCCAGCGTGCCCTTGGCCTGGAAGCCAGCGAACATCACAGCGCATTCGCTGCGCCCGAGGTTGTGCTGCAGGTGGTGCCTGATTCGCCCCGCGTTGCACATGCTGCTGGCAGAAATGATAATCGCACCGGCACGCATCTGGGTCAGCGCGATGGATTCGTCGACGCCCCCGATGAAACACCGTGCAGGCCGCCCGCTGCCTTGCTGGTACCACTCGGCCAGTCCTTGCGTGGACTCGTCGAACATGGCCAGATGTCGCATCGTGATACGTGTCGCGGCAGTGGCCATCGGCGAGTCGACAAAGATGCTCAGATTGTGCAGCCGGCCCTGGCGACTCAGCAGGTGCCGGTGGTAGATGATCTCCCGGGTGCGTCCGACGGCGAACGCCGGCACGATGCCATTGCCGCTGCGCAAGGTGTGTTCGATCACGCCGACCAGCTCATTCAGCGTCGCCGGCATGTCCTTGTGCGCGCGGTCGCCATAGGTCGATTCGATCAACAGCACGTCGGCATGCTCGATCAGGGTCGGGTCGCGCAGGCTCGGCCGGCCCGGCTGGCCGAGATCGCCCGAGCACACCACGGTGGTGGTCTTGCCGTGCTCGGTCAGCTCGATCTCGATGATCGCCGAGCCGAGGATATGGCCCGCATCGCGGAACCGGCAATGCACCCCGGCGTGTGGAGTCAGCCAGTTGTCATAGGCAATCGGGCTGACCTGCTGCAGACAGTCCTCGGCATCCTGCACGGTGTAGATCGGTTCGCGCACGGCGCCATCGCGCGTCGACTTGTGCTGACGGCGCGCACGCTCGGCCTCGAATCCCTGGATATGGCCGCTGTCCGGCAGTATCACGCCAAGCAGGTCGGCAGTGGCGGTGGTGGTGGTGTGGATCGGGCCCTTGAAACCGTCACGCACCAGTTTCGGCAACAGCCCGCTGTGATCGATGTGGGCGTGCGTCAGCAAGACGAAGTCGATGCTGCCCGAATCAAAGCGGAAAGGCGTGCGGTTGCGCTCCGGCGCGTCGCGCCCACCCTGCACCATGCCGCAGTCCACCAGAAAACGTGAAGACCCGGTTTCGATCAGATAACACGAACCAGTGACTTCGCGTGCGGCGCCACGAAAGGTGATTTTCATTGCCGAATCTCCACAGCCGCTCAATCGTGCTTGCGCATCGGGCAGGTACTCAGGCCCAGCAACCCATAGCCGGGGCAGCGCCCGGACAGACCGGTGAACAGCGGCATCAGGCCGATCAATCCCAGCCAGCGCCAGGGACTGTCGAGCCAGAACGGAAGGCTGAGCAGCACAAGGCCGAGGAGGATGCGGATGAGACGGTCGATCTGGCCGACATTGATTTTCATGATGGATCTCCTTCGTGGGTGCAGCCTGGGTTCAAGAGTTCAGTACCACTCCACCACCGAAATCCCCAGTCCGACATAGAGAGCGCGGTGGTTGTAGTCGATGAGGCTCTGACCATAGCCATCGAACACTTGCAGGTGACCATGAAGATTGCCGCTGATGGGAAAGGCCCATTCGAATTGGGCGGCGCCATGTGACGCGCTGCCGAAGCGCAGCGAATGGCGAATCAGCAGGCTGAGCTCCTGATGGCCGAGATTCCGCACCAGCAGTACCTCGCCGCGCCCCATGTAGTTCTGGATGTCGGGGTTATCGTCGCTGCTCGGCGAATCAGGAATGCGCCACCACGGGCGCAGCAGCAGGACCCACCCCTGGCGCTCGAAGCCGGCGGTCAGAATCACGCGGTTCCAACTGCGCGAAAGAGGTACATTCCTGCCGTTGGACTGATGGGTCAGGCTGGCGCTGAGCAGCCGCCCATCCCAGCCCAACGCGTGGTAGTTGCTGCGAAAGGAGAGGATTGCCTCGGGTTCGTAGTCGGTCTCGCGGAAGGGTTCGGACAATCGACTGTTGTAGATCTGCCAGTGCGAGGCCTGGGTGTAGCCGATCCACAGGTCGCCATTGTTGCCGAAGATGTTCTGCCAGACCTTGCTCTTCAGACTGATTTGATACAGCGCCTCAGTGCCTTGAATGCCCAGGGACTGTTTGACATGGTGGTCCGGTACGGGTGATGCAGGTGTTTGATTGGGGCTGTCCGTCCAGAACACGGGCAGCACAAAGACTGGTTTGTAGGCACGCAGCACGAAGGTGCCGCGCTTGGACTGCGGATCAAGTTCCCAGCGCTGATCCAGTGGCGAACGCGTCAGTGAGCGCGTGTCATCGGCGGCCACGATGTCGTCGTCGCGTTGCGGCAGCGGTGCGTTGATCTGCACCGGCGGTACCGGACCGGAAGCCAGTGAATTGGCTGAAGGCCGCACCGGCATGGTCGAGAAGGGGGCCGGGTTAGGCATCTCGCTCGCAGCCGTTGTCGCGGATCCAGTGACTGGACGAGGCAAACCGAACCAGCGATCGTAGCATGCAAGCCGCGTAGCGTCGTTGGTTACGGTGGCACAATCGGCTGGGCGTGCAGGCGCGGCTTGTGCACGGCTGGGCAGGTGCCAAAGCAGACTGGGGGCGAGCACCAGGATGGCAATGCGAAAGTGCGACATGACGGTTGTCTTCAAACCAGGCGGGCGGCTTATGCGCCGGAACGGCATGCTCGCCAACAGGCATGACGTGAAAACTGACGCAGCAACAAATGGATATGGGGTGGCAGCACCTGCGGCGCCGCCTGTTCCTTGCGAAGGTGGAGCGCAGTCAGCGCCGCATCGGGAAAAGCCATGTTCATGGTGCGGGCTTCGTCTTGGTACGGTTCGCGGTCAGGCGCCAGGAAATCGCCGCGATGGTTGTCCATACCAGGGTGCGCAGACTCATGGCGACGAACGTACGCAGCTCGTAGGCGCCACCCGAATAGACGCTCGCGCCAAAGGCGACGAACGCGCATGCCGTCGCCACCGCGATGGAGATGGCCAGCCACGCAGCCCAACGCTGCTGCAGCCACAGTCCGGTACCGGCAATGACGTAGGCGAAACCTGCTGCAAAGTTGAACCAGAGCACGAACGGCACATAGTTGCCGGCAGCGCGACGCACCAACTCGTCACCGAACAGAACCGCTCCCCCTTCCTTGATGGTCAGCAGGCCGAAACCCACAGCGACCAGGGAAGTCATCCATACCCGGATTCCGCGCTGCTTGTGTGTGGTCATGGTGATTCCTCTCGGATTGTCCAGGGATTGGCGGGCATGTCGTGGCGTGGGCAGGAAAGGGCCGTCACTCGAACCCCCGCCCTTCACCCGCTTCCTCGTGCGTGACACCGTCGCGGATGTGGTAGATGCGTTTGAAGGTAGGGATGATCTTTTCGTCGTGAGTGACAACGATGATCGCGGTCTCGAATTGGCGTGCCATCTCGTTGAGGATGCGGATCACCGCCAGCGCGCGTTCGCTGTCCAGCGGTGCGGTGGGCTCGTCAGCCAGAATCACCGGCGGGCGGTTGACCAGGCCGCGGGCGATCGCTACTCGCTGCTGTTCGCCGCCGGACAGCTGCGACGGCATCGCCTTGGCGCGATGGGCGACATCCAGCGCCTTGAGCAGTTTCAGTGCGCGCCGGCGCGCCTCAGGATTGGCTACACCGGCCAGCATCGGCAGCAGGGCGACGTTGTCGGTGACGTCGAGAAACGGAATCAGGTAGGGCGCCTGGAACACAAAGCCGATCTTGTCGCGACGCAGGGCGCGCAGGTCGGGAATTTTCCAGCCGTTGTCGTAGATCACCTCGTCGCCCAGCGTCATGCGCCCGGCGCTGGGATCGATCACCGCGCCCAGGCACTTGAGCAGGGTGCTCTTGCCCGAGCCGGAGGGACCGATCAGGCCGATCACCTCACCGGGCGCCACCTGCATGTTCACGTCCTTCAGCGCGTCGACGGCGGTGTCGCCCTTGCCGTAGCGCTTGCTCAGGCCTTCGATGAGGATGCCTTTGCCAGCCATCTCAGCCTCCGATTGCTTCGGCCGGGTCGACCTTGAGTGCTGCTCGGATGGCCACGAGGCTGGCCAGCACGCAGATCACCATCACCCCGAGCAAGCCCATGCCCGCGTCGCGCGGAATCAGCAGGACGTACTTGGGAAACAATGGGGCGGCGTACGTGGCAGTGATCTTGCCCACCACAAAGCCGATCAAGCCGAGCACGAGCGCCTGCTGCATGATCATCGCGGCGATCGTGCGGTTCTTCGTACCGATGAGTTTCAGCACGGCGATTTCGCGGATCTTGTCCATGGTCAGCGTGTAGATGATGAACGCGACGATGGCCGCACTGACGACCGCCAGAATCACCAGAAACATGCCGATCTGCTTGGCTGACGTGGCGATCAGCTTGCCGATCAGGATCCCTTCCATCTGCGTGCGGTCGTAGACCTGCAAACGTTTCCAGCGCCGGATCGGCGCAGCGACTTCCTCCGGAGCGTAGCCAGGCTTGATGCGCACCAGGACGGCGTTCACGTAGTTGTTGCTGCTCTGCGAGGCGATGACGTCGTCGAGCAGTCCCGGTACGCCGGGCCGGTTGAAGGCCGGGTTGGCTGCGGTGCGGCGGCGCTGCATCCGGATGGCGTCGTTGTCCTTGAGGAACTGCGCCTCCTGCGCATCCTTGAGCGGGATGAACACCATCGGGTCGCCGTTGGACGAGACCATGCGTCGGGTCAGCCCGACCACGGTGTAGCGGTTGCGGCGAATCTTCAGCACGTCACCAAGCTTGAAGCCGCTAGCGATGTCGGCCACTGCCTCGTAGTGACCGCGAGTGATCTGGCGCCCGGCAACCAGGTAAGGCGGCCAGCCCGGCGTGCCCGGCGTACCGGCCGCGATACCGACCACCATCGCGCGCACGTCTTGTTCGCCGTGGCCCACCTGCATGGTGAGGTAGGTGACGTTGGCGGCTTCGGCCACGCCCGGCATGGCCCGGATGCTGCGCCACAGGTCGTCGTATATGCTGGATGACTCGGCATATGGGCCGAGCGTGTCTTTCTGCACCACCCACAGGTCGGCACCGCTGTTGTCGAGCAGCGCCTTGCCGTCGTCGACCATGCCGCGATAGACGCCAGCCATGGTCAGCGTCACCCCGATCAGCAGACCAAGGCCGATGCCGGTGAACACGAACTTGCCCCAGGCATGCAGGATGTCGCGCCCGGCCAGGCTGATCATGGCGAGACCCCGGGGATATGCTCGACGACGTGGATACGGCTGTGTGCGCTCAGCGCACTCTCGCTGTAGACCACCACCCGGTCACCGGGCTTGACGCCCTTGCGGACCTGCACGTTGCCGTCCAAGTCGGCTGCACCCAGCTCGACCGCGACGAAGTGCAAGTCGCCATCGACGAGCCGCCAAACGCCGCGCACACCGTTCACTTGCCGGATCGCGGCATTCGGCACGACCGGCAGCGCCGTCGTGGCCGGCAGCGTCACTGTCACCTGCGCCAGTTCGCCCAGTGGTGGCAGCGGTTGCGGCAAGGTGTCGAACACAACCTTGGCCAGCGTCTCCTCGGTCACCGCGTCGGCCAGGGGCTCGACCCACAGCACCCGCGCGTCCCATGTCCGGTCGCTGCGCGAGCGTAGCGTTACTTGAGCCGGCAACCCGGCGGCCAATCCTTGTGCGCCGAGCTGATCGAAGCGCGTATTGATCCACAGGCTGTGCGGATCGATCACTTCGACCACCGCCTGGCCGGCCACCACGGTGGTGCCAGGATCGGCGTCGCGGCGGATCACCAGGCCGTCGACCGGCGCCAGCAACTGCAAGTTTGCGCGCTGCGCGAGCAGAGCGGCGCGATCGGCGCGCATCTGCGCCAGTTCTTCGCTCGCGGCACTGCGAGTGGCCGTTGCCACCTGCAGCTCCTGGCGCTTGCTGTCCATCATCTCAACGCTGACTGCGTGCACCGCCAGCAACTTCTCGTATCGATGCGATTGGGTTTGCGCATAGCGCTGGCGTGCCTCAGCATCGCGCAGTTGTGCGGCGGCACGGCGGATGGCGGCGTCCTGCGCATCAATCCGCTCGTCCAAGTCGACCGGGTCCATCAAACCCAGCAACTGCCCAGCCTTGACACGGTCGCCCACCTGGACGTCGACCTGCTGCACACGACCGGCGACGGTCGGGCCAATCCGGTAGGTATAGCGCGCCTCGACCGTGCCAATGCCGAACAACGCCGGGGTGATCGCCCGGGTGCTGACTGTGGTGGTGGTCACTGCCACCGGCGCCAGCGGGCCCGAGCGCAGGATCACGTAGATGAACAGCAAGGCGATCGGCAGCAGCACCGCCAGCAGGGTCAACGTGCGTGGTTGCAGGTGCGGGCGTTTCATCAGCGTGTGCTCGTGATGCCGCGACGGTAGATCGCAAACGCGCCCGGGGCCTCCTGGCGCATGCGCCGGGTATCACCGGCCAGCAATGCCTGCATCACCAGACCCTGGATGCTGCCGATGAAAAGCGTGGCCGCCGCCGCCGGATCCAGCTGGGGATCCAGCTCGCCGGCGAGCTTGCCGTCCGCGACCAATCCGCGCAGGTGCTCGCCATAGCGGCGGATCATGGTCTGAACCATGCGCTTGGCGGCGGTGTCCTCGGCCCGCTGGAGCTCGCCGAATAGCATGCGCGGTACGCCCGGATGCTCAACGACGAAGGCTATGTGCGCAAGGTACATCGCCTCGAGTGCGGCCAACGGGCTGGCGGCACCACGCGCGGCACGTTCGATCCGTGCCATCAGATGCTCAGCCACCCATTCCATCACGGCCTGCCAGATCGCCTCCTTATTCGGGAAGTGGCGGAACAGGGCGCCCTGGGTCACTTTCATCGACGTGGCGATCGCCGCGGTGGTGATCTCGCTAGGGTTTTGCTCGGCCGCCAGCTTGATCACCGCCTCGACCGTGACCGCGCGGCGTTCTTCGGCAGGCAGGTGTTTGCGCTGGATATTCATTGTGACCATCGACCATAAGTGAGTAAGCGATTACTATCATACCCAGACAAATTGGACCCCACAAGCTCCGGTCCAGATTTGGAAAAGCCCCGTAAGAGCTGTGGCTCCCATGTGCTTGCAATGTTTGCTCGCCATGGTGTGACGCAGCGCAGACATTTGTGTTCAAAGGGACATGCACACGGCTATCAGGTCCACCAGCGGACACAACGCAATCGCGCCACACCGGCTGGGGCCGGACTTCGAAGGATCACCTGCGCGGGATATCACAGGGGGTTACCGAGCCAACGACGGAACCTTGATGTATGTCAGTGCATCAACGCGGGTGACGCAGCATTGTGTGTGCACGTCACAAGTTCATGCACTCCATGTCGAACAACGAATCCGGCGCCCCGCTCCCCGATGGCAGCAAGTTTGTCAGCCCGCAGGGAACTAGCGCGATCAAGGGCGGGATCCGGCAGAACCCAGCCAGCAGCGTGCCGGATAGCGGGCGCAAGCCACCATGGCTTAGGGTCAAGCTACCCAGCGGCGGACGCTATGAGGACATTCGTCAGATCATCGGCCGGCACAAGTTGACCACGGTACGCGCGGAGTCGAAATGCCCGAACATCGCCGAGTGCTGGGGCCGGGGTACTGCAACCCTGATGCTGATGGGTTCGGTATGCACGCGCGCGGCAGGTTCTGTTCGGTCAGCACGGGCAATCCCCAAGGCGGGCTTGATCCACTCGAACCCATGCAGGCGGCCAATGCCGTGGCGCTCATGAAGCTGCAGTATGCCATGCTGACCTCGATAGATCGCGATGATCTTGCCGACGGCGGAGCCGCACATTATGCGGCGTGCATCAAGGCGATTCGCCGACGTTCGCCGCAGACGGCGCTGGAGGCACTGACGCCCGATTTCGCCGGCAAGCTGGACGCCGTCGCGACAGTGCTCAATGCCGGTCTTGCCACCTATGCACAGAACCTGGAAACGGTGGAGCGGCTCACCCACCCCGCACGCGACCCGCGTGCGGGCTATGCACAGACATTGTCGGTACTGGCTTTTGCCAAGCGCCACGCACCCGACACACTGACCAAGAGCAGTCTGATGCTGGGCCTGGGCGAATCGGACGCAGAAATTGCTCGCACCCTGGACGATCTCCGCTCCGCGAATGTCGACGTGGTCACGCTGGGGCAATACATGCGACCGAGCCCCGAGCCCACATCACCTGCCGGTACTGCGATTCGTCGCGCCCGAACAGCACGACCCTGGACCCTTTTCGGGAGCCTCGCCATGGACCATCCGATGTATCCGCATGCCACACCTGAGCTGGCGCGCAAGCGTCGGGAACTGGCGCCTGAACCACTTCAAGGCGTTCAAGGCATTCAGTGCGGTCGTGTTCGCCGAAAGTCCACTGCGCGGCGTCACCAAGCAGCTGATTGCAGTGGCGGTGGCGCATGTCACGCAATGCCCCTATTGCATCAAGGGACAGACCAGCGCGGCGCTGAAGCACGGTACCAGCGAGGAACAGATCATGGAGGCGATCTGGGTGGCCGCAGAGATGCGTGCCGGCGGCGCCTACGGGCACTCTACGTTGGCGCTGGACACCATGCAGCACGAACACGACGCTGAATGAATCGCCAGGCAATTCCAGAGGGCGCTGTGGACCGCAGCCGGTTGACGGCGAATCCGGGCTGCCTCTCCACGATCCCTGACATGGCCAGACGACCTGATGGGCCGCCCATGAGGCTGGTCGGGCTGCTCTGTGCCGTCCTGTCCCGGAGACTCCCGGTCAACGTGCGAGCGGGATTGACGGGTGGGTTTGGTTTGGCTGCATCTTCCGGATTACTGCTAGTCTTTCATTGGAAAATTTGACGGGGAATGACGATGACAACGCGCGTGATGGCTTGGGCGGAGCGCGCCCCACTGTGGCGGGTCTTCTGGCTGTACGGCGTGATCCCCAGCAACCTGCTGTGGGCAGCCGCGCTGGGGATGATGTTTGCCGGATTGCACATCAATCTCGTCCGCAGCCTGCTGGTTTTCCTGCTGGTCTTTACTGCCTGGATCGTCCGCGCGGTGTGGCTTGCGGCACCAAACGTCGGGGATCGGCGTTACGGCCTGGTCTCAAGGGCGCTGACGGTCGCCTGGGGCATCAACACGGTGCTGCTGGTGTTTTTCCTTGAATTGCAACTGCTGCACTGAGTCAGCTGAACTGCAACACGTTGCCAAGGCGATCGAACGCAGCAAATTCGGCCACGCGACCATTGTTGATCGCGTTTACCATGAACCTCAGTGGCTGGGCGGCCTCGTCTGGGCCCGGCGCTACGCCTGCGCGACCGGACAGGCTCGCCACGAAGACAACATCCCAGTCCATGCCGGTGCGTACCGACTCTTCCACCAGCGCCTCAAAATTGGCAATGTCGACTGGAGCCTTGTCCACGCACAGGACCGGCGAGAGCGTGCCGCCTTCGCGTGCATCGAAGCGCTCGCGCTGAGCGGCGGTGGCGGCATCGGGCAACTCGGCCTTGGCGAACGCCAGCAATAACCGTTGCGGCTCCGTTTGCCGGTGCGCAGCGACGAGAAGATCCTGGAAGCTGGTCAGCATGATGATGCATACGGGTATGGATGAATGCACAAGCTACCATGACGTACGAGCCCGAAACATCGGTTCCATGAGTATCAATTGTCACAGGGAACAATTTCGTTGCCATTGTCTTGCCGAGGGATGCCGGGCTGATGGCAATCCGCAATTTTTGCACTGGAAGTGAAGCCGCCATGGCGGGAGCCTGCAGGCGCGACGGGAAAGGGACGTCAAGCCCGTCAACCGACCGCGTTCCAGCAAAATTTATCTCGTGTAACGCAACACACGACGAAACAGGCCGGTGAACGCCATCGCCCACGCCGCGAGCGCGATGCACAGGAAGATCGGTGCAAGCCAGTCGAGGAAGCCCAGGCCCAGTGCCTGTGACATCGCATGCGTGCTGACGGCATACATGCCCAGCGGAAACACGGCACCCCAGTACTGCGGGTCGTAGGTCAGCGGCAGGCGCTTGTAGACGTAGCGCCACACCGCCAGCACCGCCAGCATCGGTATCCACCAGGTGCCGGTCGCCCAGTAGAACACCGTGAATCCCTTCAGGAACGGCAACAGCGAATGAAGGAACGGCGCGTCTGGCGTGTTCTCCACGAGCCGCGAACCGGCCAGGGTGGAAATGGCCATCGCCCCCATATTGATCCAGTACGGTGGCGCCAGGTCATCGGGTGAGAAATGGAAGAATGTGTAGCGGTAGAAGATCAGCGACATCATCCAGATGTACAACATGCCACCCCACAACCACATCGACAGGGCGAGGAAATTCAGTTCCAGCTTCCATGGCTGGTCGATGTGTGCGGCGATCAGGGCGCTCAGCACGGCCAGCGACTGCGTGGCCACCACCGCCAGCAGCCAGCCACCGGTAATCCCGCGATCCAGCGCTGGCTTGTCCTCCTTGATCGTGAAAGCGGTGAAGATCGTGTAGGTCAGGCCGATCCACAGCACGGCCGCCATCGCCAGCAGCAGCATGGCGTAGCGGAATCCGGCTTCCAGCAACACCACCTGACTCCCGAGTACGGCGGTGCCAGCGACCATGGTGAAGAAGCCGGGACCGCGCAGGTGATCGATCAGGTCCGCGCCGCAGCGTCGTCTGTAATACAGCAGGCGCAACACGGTCAGCGTCCACAACACCACCCAGGCGAGCAGGTTCAGCCAGAACAGAATTTGCGCAGGCAGCTCCCAGCCGTTCAGATGCAAGCCGATGGAAATGATGCCCGTCGCCATCACCATGGCAAAGTTGGCCGGCGACAGCTCGGCCAGATCCGCGATGGCGTGAGCCATCCGTTGTCTCACGGCACTCATGGTTGATGCCCCTCGCAGCCGGCGGGATGCCCCTGTGCACGGCTCCCGCGCCGCCTGTACGCAGGCCTGGTGGCGTATCGCAGGTGGACCGAAACGGTCATGTGCTGTTCCCCTTGCATCGATCGCCAAACTTTTCGTGACCACCCGTACCCGACCAGGACCAAATGGCTAACGTTCCTGCCCACCACGATCCGGCGAAATCAGGGCCCGCGCCGATGCGACGATCGCTGAGGCTGGTGCGCCACCTTGTCGGGCGGATGAATCAAGATGGCCGGTGTCGACGCGATCACGATCGCTCCTGCACCGCCATGATCTCCGGCAAGTCAGTGGCGTGTTCGACGTGCGGGAACTCCCGGCGCTCCATCCGCCGTATCGCAAAATGCATCCACACCAGCGCACAGGTGACCAGTGCGAACAACAGCATGAAGCAGCTGGTCCACACCCCGATCAAATCATTCAATGCGCCGAAGGCGATTGGCAGAATGAAACCGCCCAACCCGCCGATCATGCCCACCATGCCGCCCACGGCGCCAACATGGGTCGGGTAGTAGACCGGGATATGCTTGTACACGGCGGCCTTGCCCAGCGACATGAAGAAGCCCAGCACGAACACCAGCACGGTGAACGGAACCACGCCAAGCGCCAGGCGGAAGCTGATGTCGCTGTGGACGCCCTTCACCACGTACTGGGTGTCCGGGTAAGACAGCAGCAAGGTGCACAGCGCGGCCACCGAGAACGTCCAGTACATCACGCGGCGTGCGCCAATCCGGTCGGACAGCCAGCCGCCGCCGGCCCGGAACAGACTGGCCGGAAGCGTATAGAAGGCGGCGACCATGCCGGCCGTCTTGATATCGAGTCCGTAGGCGCCGATAAGGAAGCGAGGCAACCACAATGCCAGCGCCACGAAGCCACCGAACACGAAGAAGTAGTACAGCGAAAATCGCCATACCTGCAGGTTCTTCAGGGGTTCGATCTGCTTGAGGAACGGCATCGATGCGGTACCCGACTTGCGTCGCGCCGCCAGCAAGGGGTCTTCCCTGCTGAACACGTAGAAGATCACGGCGGCGACCGCCAGGCCAACGGACCAGGTGCGCGCGACCGCCAGCCAGCCGTACGCCACCATCACCGTCGGCGCGAGCAGGCTGGTCACCGCCGAACCCACGTTGCCGGCGCCGAAGATGCCCAGGGCAGTCCCCTGGCGGCGGGCCGGAAACCAGCTGGCGACATAGGCAATACCTACCGGGAACGAGCCGCCGGCCAGACCCATGAACAGGGCCGCCAGCAGAAACATCGGGTAGCTGGCTGCCCAAGTCAGCAGCCATGTCGCCGCGGCGCTGCTCAACATCACCAGGGCAAGGATTTTCCGACCACCAAATTGATCCGCCCAGATGCCCAGCAGCATGCGTGACAGCGAGCCGGTGAGCACCGGGGTGGCAATCAGCAGTCCGAACTCGGTGTCGTTCAGTGTCAGCTGCTGCTTGATCTGGATGCCGATGATGGAAAACAGCGTCCAGACCGCGAAGCACACGGTGAACGCAAAGGTACCCAACCACAGCGCGCGCTGCTGCTCGCTGTTTGATACGTTGCCCTGATGTGACATGTTGCGGTTTCCGTACTGGGTGGGCAGCGATTTCCTCGGCCCTGCGGGAACCGCAGCGGCTACAACAGCACCGCAAAGACGTCGGTCAGCCGTCCACGAGCGCCTCGATCTCGTCCAGACCACGCACGTCATGGCGTTGTTTCAACTCAAGCAGGTAATGTTGCAGCTCGCGCTGACGCACCTGCAATTCCAGGTAATCGGAGATCTGCACCCGGACCTGCTCGAAATCCAGCGCCTCCCCCGGCTGGACTTCGTCAATGTTGACCACGTGATAGCCCCAACGCGATTCCACCGGAAACGCCGCGAGACCTTCACGAAGGCGGAAAATCTGCCGATCGAATTCGGGGGTGGTCTGGCCCCGCTGCAGCCAGCCCAACTCGCCACCCTGCTCTTTCGACGGGCAATCAGAATGACGCAAGGCGAAATCGGCAAACAGCACGGGGTTTCTCTTCAGTTCGCCAATCAGTCGCTCACCCTCGGCACTGGCGCGAATGCGCCCGGTGACATCATCGGCTGCAGCACCCAGCAGGATGTGGCGTACGCGGATACGGTCCGGCGCGCGGAAACGCTCCTGGTTCTGCGCGTAGTAGCGCCGGCAGTCGTCCTCGCTGGGTACCCGATCCTCGATCTCCCGCTCCAGCAGGAGCCTGATACTGGCCTCCTCTTGCGTCTCCTGGCCGCTGGGCTGAACCTCATCGGCCAGGCCGAGCCGAAGCACTTCCAGCCGCAGCAGCTCGCGCACCACCAGGGCACGGGCGGCATCGGCGCGGGAGCGTTCCGGCGTGATTGCGCGGTGATATTGCATCTCCTGCGCAATCGCCGCTTCGCTGATCGGTGTATCGCCGACGAACAGGTAGCACGGTGCGGGTTGGCCAAGGGTGCGCGGACCCTCGCCCTTGGCGTCGTGCTGGTGTTCATGGGCTTCCTGCGTCACCGATTTGGCCGAACCGATGATGGTCAGCGGAATACGCCGTACGTCTGGATTTGTCCCGGCCATGCTCACGCCCTCGGCCCGTAACGCAATGTCGCCTGACGCTTGCGCACCACCTGGTACGGCCGCCACAGATAACTGACCGGAATACTCCACACATGGACTAATCGGGTGAATGGCGCAACCAGAAACAGGGTCATGCCGAGGAACACATGCACCTTGTAGATCCACGAAACCCCGGCGATGTAGTCGGCAGCTCCGGGGCGGAATGTGACAATGTGCTGCGCCCAGTCGCCCAGCAGAATCATCTCGCCACCATCCAGGTGATGGGACGACACGACAATCGTGCCCATGCCCAGCACCAGCTGGACGAACAGCAGGATAAGGATCAGCGTGTCGCCTACCGTACCGGTCGCGCGCACGCGCGGATTGGTCAGACGGCGCACAAGCAGGATGCTGATTCCGGCGAAGCAAAACACCGCCGCCACACCACCGACCGACATCGCCAGCAGTTGCTTCTGCGGGGCCGTGATCACCAGCGTGTAAACCTCATGCGGAGTCAACAATCCGACCAGATGCCCACCCAGGATGATCAGGATTCCTACGTGAAACAGATTGCTGCCAATACGCATGCCACGACTGGACAGCAGCTGACTGGATCCAGTACGCCAGGTGTACATGGAGCGATCGAAGCGAGCCCAGCTACCGATAAAGAACACCGCCATGGCGATGTAGGGATAGAACTGGAAGGCGAATTGGTTGAGATAGTTCATGGCTGCACCTGGGGGGTAGCAGTGGAAGGGGGCACCCGGCGAGTCGCCGGCTTGCAGTCGTCGTCAGGGGCCTCGGCGCCAAATCGAACCATTTCCTCCTCCCACAGCCGATCCATGGCCTCGGGAGTGTCGTCGCGCGGTTCCTCGCTGGCACGTTGGCGAAGTGCTGTCAGATCAAGCTTGCCATCGGCCAGTTCCAGCAAAAGCTCGAACAGCACCTGGTAAGGGCTGTCCCGCTCGCCGGCACGCGCAGCAAGCATGCCAACGATATGGCTGATGTGACCAAGCCAATCCTGCACCTCGTTTTGCGGTCGCTGCGCCAGAAATTCCAACAATAGTGGCAGGTAGTCGGGCAGTTCCTTGGCGGCCAGATCGAAACCCTGCTTGCGATAGGCTTCGATCAGATCGACCATCGCCTGACCGCGGTCACGCGATTCGCCATGGATATGCTCGAACAGCAGCAGGCTCATCGAGCGGCCGCGGTCGAAGGTCTGCAGCCAGGTGTCCTGAGCGGTAAGCGGATCGGTGTCGAGCAGACCCTGCACGAACGCCGTCAACCCGACCCGGCTTGTCTCCGGCAGGTTCGGCTCGTTCACCGCATCAAGCAACTCGTCGCCGTGCTGCCACAGTTCGTCCTGCGGATAGTCCAGCAACACGCTGACCAGTTTGAGCAGGCTCATGAGCTCACCTCATTTTTTTCCTGCCGGTTCGGGTGCACGGCATAGGTCGTCGTCTTGCGTTGGCTGAACAGGTCGGCCGGGCTATTCCCACTGCAACCGTTGCCAAAGGTGAAGCCGCAACCACCGCGCTCGCCGAATGCATCGTTCGCGTATTCCCTGTGTGCCGTGGGAATCACGAAGCGATCCTCGTAGTTGGCGATCGCGAGGTAGCGGTACATCTCTTCGGCCTGGGCGACGGTGAGGCCCGCCTGCTTGAGCACCGCCACATCCTCGACGCCGTCGACGTTTCTTGCGCGACGCCAAGCGCGCATCGCCATCATGCGCTCCAGCGCGCGAACCACTGGCGCTTCGTCACCTGCGGTGAGCATGTTGGCGAGATAGCGCACCGGGATACGCAATGAGGCCACATCAGGCAACTCACCGTTCATGCCAACACGGCCCCGTTCGGCGGCGGACTGGATCGGCGACAACGGCGGCACGTACCAGACCATCGGCAGCGTGCGGTATTCCGGATGCAGCGGCAGTGCCAGCTTCCAGTCGATCGCCAGCTTGTACACCGGCGATGCCTTGGCCGCTTCCAGCCAGTTATCGGGGATGCCCTCGACACGCGCCGCCTCGATCACTTTCGGATCGAACGGGTCGAGGAAGATGTCCAGGTGGGCCTGGTACAAATCCTTCTCCGCCGGCACCGACGCGGCTTCCTGGATGCGATCGGCGTCGTACAGCATCACGCCCAGATAGCGGATGCGCCCGACACAGGTCTCCGCGCACACGGTCGGCTCGCCCATCTCGATGCGCGGGTAGCAGAAGATGCACTTCTCGGACTTGCCGCTTTTCCAGTTGTAGTAGATCTTCTTGTACGGACAAGCCGACACGCACATGCGCCAGCCGCGGCACTTGTCCTGGTCGATCAGCACAATGCCGTCTTCCTCGCGCTTGTAGATCGCGCCCGACGGGCACGCCGACACACATGCCGGGTTGAGGCAGTGCTCGCACAGGCGCGGCAGGTACATCATGAAGGTCTTCTCGAAAGCGCCGTAGATCTCCTTCTGGATCGAATCGAAATTGCGATCCTTGGCGCGCTTGGCGAACTCGGTACCGAGGATCTCCTCCCAGTTGGGACCCCATTCGATCTTCTGCATGCGCTGACCGGTGATCAGCGAACGCGGGCGCGCCGTGGGCTGGTGCTGGCCTTCGGGCGCCTCGTGCAGGTGCTGGTAATCGAAGTCGAACGGCTCGTAGTAGTCATCGATCTGCGGCAGATCGGGGTTGGCAAAGATCTTCGACAGCATCCGCCAGCGCCCACCGGCGCGAGGAATCAGCTTGCCGGCACGGGTACGCACCCAGCCACCGTTCCACTTTTCCTGGTTTTCCCACTCCTTCGGGTAGCCAATGCCGGGTTTGGTTTCGACATTGTTGAACCATGCGTACTCGACTCCTTCGCGCGAAGTCCACACGTTCTTGCAGGTGATCGAGCAGGTGTGGCAGCCAATACATTTATCGAGGTTAAGCACCATCGCGATCTGGGCACGGACTTTCATCACACCACCTCCTTGGCGATGGCCGGGACGGGCTCACCATCCAGCCAGTCAACCTTGTCCATCTTGCGTACGATCACGAACTCGTCCCGATTGGTGCCGCAGGTACCGTAGTAGTTGAAGCCATAGGCCAGTTGCGCGTAGCCACCAATCATGTGGGTCGGCTTGAGCACCACTCGGGTCACCGAGTTGTGGATACCGCCGCGGCTGCCGGTAATTTCCGAGCCCGGGATGTTGATGATGCGTTCCTGCGCGTGGTACATCATCGCCATGCCCGGCATCACGCGCTGGCTGACCACGGCGCGTGCAGTGATGGCACCGTTGACGTTGAACAGTTCGATCCAGTCGTTGTCCTCAATGCCCGCCTCACGCGCGTCATCCTCGCTGAGCCACACGATCGGTCCGCCTCGCGACAACGTCTGCATCAGCAGGTTGTCGCTGTAAGTGCTGTGAATGCCCCACTTCTGATGCGGCGTGATCCAGTTCAGCAGGATCTCGCGATTGCCATTGCTGCGCTTGTTGTGCAACGACTTCACCGTCTTGGTATCGACCGGTGGACGGTAGCTCATGAAACCCTCGCCGAACGCAATCATCCACTCGTGATCCTGATAGAACTGCTGGCGACCGGTGATCGTGCGCCAGGGAATCAGCTCATGCACGTTGGTGTAGCAGGCGTTGTAGCTGACGTGTTCGTCCTCCAGGCCCGACCAGATCGGCGAGGAGATGATCTTGCGTGGCTGTGCCTGGATATCGCGGAAACGGATGGCCTCGTGTTCCTTGCCGATCGCCAGGTGGGCGTGTTCGCGGCCGGTGAATTCGCTCAGCGACTGCCATGCCTTGACCGCCACATGACCGTTGGTTTCCGGCGCCAGATGCAGGATGACCTCGCAGGCGTCGATCGCGCTGTCGATCCGCGGGCGGCCCTTGCTGACGCCCTCCTCGGTCACCTTGTGGTTGAGCTCGCCGAGAAATGCCACCTCGTCCCTGGTGTCCCAGTTCATGCCCTTGCCGCCGTTGCCGAACTTGTCGAGCAGCGGCCCGAGCGAGGTGAACTTCTTGTACAGGTTTGGGTAGTCGCGCTCGACCACCGTGATCGAGGGCATGGTCTTGCCCGGGATAGGCTCGCACTCGCCCTTTTTCCAGTCCTTGACGCCGAGCGGCATCGCCAGCTCTCCAGGCGTGTCGTGCAGGGTCGGTACCAGCACCACGTCCTGCTCGACCCCGAGCACGCCGGGTGCCATCTCACTCACGGCGTGGGCGATGCCCTTGAAAATATCCCAGTCACTGCGTGATTCCCAAGCCGGGTCCACGGCCTTGGACAGCGGATGGATGAACGGATGCATGTCAGAGGTATTGAGGTCGTTTTTCTCGTACCAAGTGGCCGTCGGCAGCACGACGTCGGAGTACAGCGCCGTGGTGCACATGCGGAAGTCCAGCGTGACCAGCAGGTCGAGCTTGCCCTCGGGCACCTCGTCGCGCCACTTAACTTCCTCCGGCTTGACCTCACCCAGTTCGCCCAGATCCTTGCCCTGCACGCCGTGACGCGTGCCAAGCAGGTGCCGCAGCATGTACTCGTGGCCCTTGCCGGACGAGCCGAGCAGGTTCGAGCGCCAGATGAACATGGCGCGTGGGAAGTTCTCCGGCGCGTCGGGGTCGGCATAGGCAAAGTCGAGCTTGCCCTGCTGCAGCTGCTCGACCACGTAATCGGCCGGCGTCTGGCCAGCCTGCTCGGCGGCGGCCACGATCTGCAGCGGATTGCGGTCAAGCTGCGGTGCACTCGGCAGCCAGCCCATGCGGATCGCCCGCAGATTGAAGTCGGCCTGGCTTCCGCTGTATTTCTCGGGGTCGGCCAGCGGCGACAGGATTTCCTTCATCTCCAGCTTCTCGTAGCGCCACTGGTCGGACATGAAGTAGAAGAACGAGGTGCCGTTCATCTGCCGCGAAGGGCGGTACCAATCCAGTGCAAAAGTGAGCGGTATCCAGCCCGTCTGCGGTCGCAGTTTCTCCTGCCCCACGTAGTGTGCCCAGCCGCCTCCGGTCTGGCCTATGCATCCGCACATGATCAGCATGTTGATCAGGCCGCGGTAGTTCATGTCGTTGTGGAACCAATGGTTCATACCCGCGCCCACGATGATCATGCTACGGCCTTTCGTCTTGGCGGCCGTGCTGGCGAATTCGCGGGCGATCTCGATCACCTCCGCGCGCGGTACGCCAGTGATCTTTTCCTGCCACGCCGGGGTACCGGGCAAGTCATCATCAAAGCTGCTGGCCACATTGCCGCCACCGAAGCCGCGATCCACGCCGTACTGTGCCAGCAGCAGGTCGTACACGGTGGCCACCGCCCATACCTTGCCGTCGGCCAGTTGCAGCTTGCGGATTGGAATGTTGCGCTCGAGTACGTCCTCGAATTTCGAAGCCGTCCAGCGATCGTGCTCGATGCCGCCGAAATAGGGGAAGCTGACGGCTTCGATGCCCTCGTTGAAATCAGCCAGGCTCAGACGCAGGCGGGTGGCATGGCCGGCACTGTCCTTTTCCTCGATGTTCCACTTGCCCTTTTCACCCCAGCGGAACCCGACCGAGCCATTCGGCACGGTGATCTGCCCTGTGTTCTCGTCCCAGGCCAGAGTCTTCCAGTCGGGATGATTGGTCTCGCCCAGTCCGCCCAGGTCGCTGGCGCGAAGGAAGCGGCCCGGTACCAAGCGGCCATCGGTGCGCTTCTCCAGTTGCACCAGCAGCGGCATGTCGCTGTATTGACGACAGTAGTCGACGAAGTACGGCACCGAGTGATCGACGTGAAACTCTTTCAGGATCACATGGCCAAACGCGAACGCGAGCGCCGCATCGGTACCCTGCTTCGGATGGAGCCAGTGATCAGTCAGCTTGGCGACCTCGGCGTAGTCCGGCGTGATCGCCACCGTCTTGGTACCGTTGTAGCGCGCCTCGGTGAAGAAGTGCGCGTCGGGCGTGCGCGTCTGCGGGACGTTGGAGCCCCACGCGATGATGTAGCGACTGTTGTACCAATCCGCCGATTCGGGCACGTCGGTCTGCTCGCCCCACACCTGCGGCGACGCGGGCGGCAAGTCGCAATACCAGTCGTAGAACGACAGATTCGCCCCGCCAAGCAACGACAGGTATCGTGCGCCGGATGCATAGGACACCATCGACATTGCCGGAATCGGCGAGAAGCCGACCACTCGGTCGGGACCGAATTTCTTCGTTGTGTAAAGGTTGGACGCGGCAATGATCTCGTTCGCCTCCTCCCAGCGCACGCGGGCGAAACCGCCCATACCGCGCTTGCTCTTGTACGCCTTGGCCTTGACCGGATCGCTGACGATGCTGGCCCATGCCTCAACCGGCGCCATCGTCTTGCGCGCCTCGCGCCACAGGCGCAACAGGGCGCCACGCACCAGCGGGTACTTCAGCCGATTCGCGCTGTACAGATACCAGGAATAGCTGGCGCCACGCGGGCAGCCCCGTGGCTCGTGATTGGGCAGATCCGGGCGTGTTCGCGGATAGTCGGTCTGCTGGGTTTCCCAAGTCACCAGACCGTTCTTGACATAGATCTTCCAGCTGCATGAGCCGGTGCAGTTCACCCCATGCGTCGAGCGCACGATCTTGTCGTACTGCCAACGCGAGCGATAACTGTTTTCCCAGTCGCGGTTGTCGTCCTTGGTGATGCCATGGCCATCGGAAAAAGTCTCGGTCTGGCGTTTGAAGAACTGTAATCGGTCGAGAAAATAGCTCATGGGAATTGCCTGTGTAAGTTGAGTCAATCAACGCGTCGCGTACCACGATCAGCAAGGTATCTCTGCACCACGCCGGAAGTACCACCACCAAGTGATTACCAGGCACGTGAAGTAGAACGCCATGAAACCGTATAGCGCTGCCTCCGGCCCACCGGTCATGGCGATCGACGAGCCATAGCTCTTCGGGATAAAAAAGGCGCCGTAAGCGGCGATGGCGGAACTGAAGCCGATCACCGCCGCCGACTCGACACCGGCCTGCCGTGTCGCAACCTGCTTGCCGGCATCATCGAGACTGGCCGACAGGCGCTCATGCAGGGTGCGGAAGATCACCGGGATCATGCGGAAGGTGGACGCATTGCCGAACCCGGTCAGCACGAACAGCGCCATGAAGCAGCCCATGAAACCGTGGAAGTTGCCCCCCACTCCGTGCTGCGGCAGGAAGTGCAGAACGCCGAAGACGCCGACGATCATCAGCAGGAACACCCAAAACGTGAGTGCCGCGCCACCTACCTTGTCAGCTAGCCATCCGCCACCGGAGCGTGCAAGGGCACCCACCAGTGGACCGAGGAACGCATACTCCATCGCGTTTATGCCTGGAAACTGGGTCTTGATCAGCAGCGGGAAACCTGCCGAGAATCCAATGAAGGAACCGAACGTGCCGGTATACAGCAAGCACATCAGCCAGTTGTGTTTGCGCCCGAAGATCGCGGCCTGTTCCACGAACGACGATCGCGCCGCCGTGAGGTCATTCATGCCAAACCATGCCGCGATGCTACACAAGATGATGAACGGCACCCACACGAAGCCGGCATTCTGCAGGTATACCTGATGGCCGCTGGCTGTCAACTGCGGGCCGCCCAGCAGCGGGCCGAAAATACCCACCGATATCACCAGCGGTATCACGAACTGGGTCACCGACACGCCAACGTTGCCGAGGCCGGCATTCATGCCCAACGCGTAACCCTGCTTTGCGCGCGGAAAGAAGAACGAGATATTCGACATCGACGAAGCGAAATTGCCACCACCCAGACCACACAAGATAGCGATTGCCACGAACTGCCAGTAGGGCGTGGACGGGTCCTGCACCGCAAAGCCTATCCACACCGACGGAATCAGCAGCGAGGCGGTGGAAATCGCCGTCCAGCGGCGGCCACCCACCAGCGGCACCACGAACGAGTAGAAGATACGTAACGTCGCACCGAGGAAACCGGGCAAGGCGGTCAACCAGAACAACTGGTTGGTACTGAACTTGAAACCGATCTGCGGCAAGCTGACTGTCACCGCAGAAAACATCATCCATATTGCAAACGCCAGCAGCAGCGCCGGGATGGAGATCGCCAGATTGCGGTTGGCGACACGACGGCCCGACGCGGCCCAAAACGACGGATCTTCCGGATGCCACCCGCTGATGAGTGCTCCCGCTTTCAAGCGGGGTTCGGTGGTTGAGATACGCATGTCTCGATCCTGTTGGATTCAGTTTCCGTCACGTATGAAAGTGGAGCACGTCTCTGACGTGTTGGCTGGAGCGTAGATGAGCTTTACTGCAGCATCATTGATCCTGATCAGGTGCGCGAATCAGGACTAAAACAGTCCCAATTCAAGGGTCTTGGCGTGACCTCGACCGCAAAAACGAGCGTAGTCGCTATTCCGCTTACGTTTAAACCACACATGGACGTTTGAGCGAAGCCGAGGAGCGTGCAGCCGGACGGATCCGGGTGCGTCATCCTGTCACAGTCAATTCACGTTCGAAGATAGGCCAACCATCGAAGGCAACAACGCCGTAACCCGAAAAAGGAAATGGCAACCGACCCAGATACCCTCACCAGCCTGCCCGACATCAACAGACATGGCCACGACGATGGTTGTCGGTCTCCGGTAAGTCCCCTCTGGCAAAGCCGGGAACATTAGAGCCGCTCGAAGCTGCTTGGGCGTCGAGCCCAGTCGGATGCCGATCGAGGCATTTACCTTCCGCCCCGGTATGCCGGGTGGGCCATCTATTCCAGAATTACACGTTGTTTCCACGAACCCCTTGCTGTGCTGATTCCGCCGCAGCGCACACGTATGCGAGAAAGCCTGATTGCACCGGAATCGCAATTGGAGCTGCAGGTGCCGACGATCACCCACGACCCGGCCGATGTTGAAGTGCCGGACAAGCATGTGCTGAAGATTCGGGACAGCCGCATTCACGCTGGCTCGGCGCCAGCGAGCGCCGCGGCATGAGGGTCTCAGTCGGTGGTACCCAGCATGATGCTCGATGCCTTGATGATCGCAAGCGCGGCCTGCCCTTCCGTCAGCCCCAGCGCATCAACGCTGCCAAGGGTGACAATGGCCACGATGACACCGCCCCCGGAAAGCTCGATTCTCACTTCCGCATTCACGGCGCCGCGGTGCACCGCGGTCACCGTGCCCGCCAGCTGGTTGCGCGCAGAGATCTTCATCGCCTGGTCCGGTACGGCAACCAGCACCGATGAGGCCTTGATCAACGCGATCGCCGTCCGTCCGGGAGCGAGACCCAGGTTGCGCGTGCTCTCGCAGGTGATACTAGCGATGACGTGCTGACCGCCTGGCAGGTCCAGTTCAATCGTGTCATTCACGGCGCCGCGGTGCACCGCAACGACAATGCCGGAGAGATGATTGCGCGCGCTGGTCTTGAGCATGAATCGCCTCATCAGTTGGAGATCCTGCATGGGCGCGTCTCCCAGTGCGCCGAGCTGCCGCACGAAACGCTGATGCTCGGCATCGACCGTGCGAAACACGTTTACCAACCGCTGGCCGCGTACCGTGAGCTGGGTACCGCCACCTCGCTTGCCGCCAACGGTACGTGTCACCAATGGCTCATCGGACAAATTGTTCATCGCGTCTATCGCATCCCACGCGCCCTTGTAACTCATGCCCACGGCGCGCGCGGCCGCGCTGATGCTGCCGGTCTCACCAATACTGGCGAGCAGCTCGATACGGTCCAGTCCACCAAGATGTCTTTCGCCTGCGTGAAGCGACAGCACGCCCTTGAGTTCAATCATCGGTTCGCTCAATCAATGCGCCTCTTCGCGCGCAGTACCGAGTGTAGCGACGTGCTGTTCAAGCTGCAGCAATATAAATTTCTAGCATCCAAGTGTATCTCGTTGCCACAGCCGGTAATGCAATCGATGTACCCAGCCGTCTCGGCAGATCAGCAAGGTGGTTGCTGCTCAGCGTTCACGGGACGCTTTCAGCCTGCGTGCGCTATCGCGCACATCCACATCGAACAGCAGGCTCAGCGCGTCAGCGTCACTGGTACCGCCGAGTTCGAAACGTAGACCATCGCGCGTGGGTAGGCGACCGGCCAGCTCACGCACCGCGTCTTGGGGCAGATGGATTCGCCAGGCCTCAGCCTGTCCGGTCAAGGAAGCCTTCGCCTGCGATACCAATGATAGTTCGCATTGCAACGCGAAGACCTCCGCTTGTCGCGTGCGCAATGTCACTGCAGTCCCAGCGAGCAGTTGGGCTAGTTCGTCTTCGTTGATGCGCACTCGCAAGTGCTGGTTGTCGATCTGCAATTTCATGGAGTGCTCCGTGTTGAATGTCGGGTTTACGACTCGCTGCCGATCCGAAGCGGCGAGGCCAGCTCCAGGCCGGCGATCTCAACCGGACTGCCAGCCGGGCAGTCCCCGACGTCTTCGCCCAACACTACCCACGCATCGGACTTGGCGAAAGGTTGGATACGAAATGGCTGCTGCTGCCTGCTCACGTGAGCTCGCAACCGGCCAGTGCTATCGAACTGCAAGGTGGCTCGCAGGAAATGGCGAAGCCCGGGTTTGGGGCTCTGCGCAGTGGCCAGCGAGGCATACAGAACAGGCTCAGCGCCCTGCCCGACCATCGCGCGCAGGACCGGAGCGACGAAGAAGCGCGCGCCCACCGCCACGGCCATGGGCGTGCCGGGCAAGGCCAGAATCATCGGCCCATTGGGCAACCGGGCAGCGAGCAACGGCTTGCCTGGGCGTATCGCAACCTTGTGAAACAGCAGCTGCGCGTTGAACTGGCGCAGCGCGTCGGGCACAAAGTCATAGCGTCCCATCGATACCGCCCCGGTGCTGATCACCAGATCAGCACCGGCTGCGGCCAACCGCCGCAGAGCCCGAGCATAGGTGGCGGCGGTGTCGTCCACCGTCTCACAGGACAGCACGTCGGCGCCCGCTCGCCTGAGTGCCGCGACCAGGTAGGGACCGTTGGAGCTATATATCTGACCGTCGCCCAGCGGCTGCGATGAATCGGTTTGCAGCTCCTTGCCGGTGCAAATGATCGCTACCCGCGGACGACGAACCACCTCGACGCGTGCCACACCGAGCGCCGCCAGCAACATGATCTGCGGGGCCTCGATGCGTTCACCAACCGCCAGCACACGGGCACCGAGCGCAATATCCGTACCGGCATAACGGACGTTTTGCCCTTCGCGTACTTCATCGCGAAGCCGGATGCGGCGTGGCGTTCCGTCCGGCAGCGTCTCCAGTAGTTCCGTGCGCTCGACCGCCACGACGCTATCGAGCCCGTCGGGCAGCCGCGCCCCGGTCATGATCTCCCAGGCGCCACCGTGGGCGGCCCGGGCCTCGTCGCCGGCGGCCTGTGAACCGTGCACAAGATGCTCGGAACCTGGCTCAAGAGCCTCGGGCGCATGGAGCGCATAGCCGTCCATCGCTGCATGATCGAACGATGGCAGCGCGACCCGACTGGTGACCGCCCGGGCAAGGATGCGGCCCAGCGCATCGGCCACGGCACACGACTGGGGAGGTAGCGCGGTCAGCGGCGCGAGCAGTCGGCCAATGGCCTCGCGATAGGAAATCATGGTCACACGCATACTCCAAACAAGGCACGCATCAGGCGTCCAAACCGTGGTGCAACGCCGTCAGCCCACCGGCCAACGAGTACGCATCGATGCCACGCTGGCGTAACAGGCGTGCCGCATGACTGCTGCGCTTGCCGCTGGCGCACACCAGCAATACCCGGCCTTCGATGGCTTCCGTCGTGCCTTCCGGCACCAAACCGGCAGGCACGCACAGCGCGTTGACGGGCAGCGGCTGCACAGCAATCTCGCCCGGTTCGCGCACGTCGATGATCGCGTAGCCCGCAGCGATGGCGTCATGCAGACGATCAAACAGGCGATCGATATCCAGATGGCCCTGCGCGACATCGACTGCTCGACGTGCAACCTCCACGCAACCGCCGTGGAGCGCGCAACCGCTGGCTGCATCGATCGGCAGCCGCTGGCTGCTGCCATCGAGCAGATTGACCAATTGCAGCGCATGATCGCCGGCACTCGGCAGCCCCAGCAGCAGCTTCAGTGCTTCCATCGCCTGCATGGTGCCCAGCACGCCAGGCACGGGGCCGAGTACGCCTGATTCCACACAACTGCCAGCCAGGCCAGGCGCCGGCTGCACCGGCCATAGGCAGCGCAGGCACGGTTCACCCGGGATCGAGCTGACCACCTGCAACTGGCCCTCGTATTGATAAACGCTGGCCAGAATCAGCGGCGTACCAGTGAGCACGGCCGCATCGTTGGCGAGATAACGGCTGGCCAGATCGTCGGTACATTCGACCACCAGGTCGTATTGCGCGAACACGTCGGTAATATTGCCGGCATGCAGCGGTTCGGCGTAGGCCAGCACCGCGATCGTGGGATTGAGGGCGGTGATCCGGCGAGCGGCAAGATCCACCTTGCGCTGTCCCACGTCACGAGCGTCGTACATCACCTGGCGATGCAGATTGCTGGCATCGAGTACGTCACCATCAACTATCCCCAGCGTCCCCACACCTGCTGCGGCGAGATAGCTGATCACCGGGCAACCGAGTCCTCCTGCGCCGATCACCAGCACCCGGGAGGCCATGAGCTTTGCCTGGCCAACGTCGCCGATGTCGATCAGGCGCGTCTGGCGCGAGTAGTCGGGCGTAAACGCCACCGGCGTGCCACTGCCGTGGTAATGCTCGTGGGTATGCGAATAGCCCTCATGCTGGCCATGCCGATACGGCGGCTCCATTTCATGCGCACGCTCGGTATGCGAGCAGGCGACCCAGGCAGTGTCACCCGCAAGATAATGCTCTTTCTTCCAGATCGGCAGGCGGTGCTTGATCTCATCGATGATGTAACGGCAGGCGCGAAAGGCCTCGTCGCGATGCGCAGCGGACACGCCGATCCAGACCGCGATGTCACCGATCTTCAAATTGCCCACGCGATGAATGCCGCGCGCGGCAAGCACGCCATAGCGATCCATCGCCTCGGCAACAATGCGCTCCCCCTCGGCGATGGCCAGTTCGGTGTAGGCCTCGTACTCCAGACCGCTGACTTCGCGCCCTTCGTTGTTGTTGCGGACCCAGCCCTCGAACGAACAGAAGCCGCCGCTGCCAGGATGCCGGAGTCCATCGCAAAGCTGTGCGATATCGACATCCTCGCCGGTGATCGTGAAGCTCATCATCCGCCAGCCACCGGCGGAATGAAGACAATCGTGTCGCCCTCCCCCAGCATGCGATTCCAATCGCTGAACTGCGCGTTCACCGCCACCTTGAGCGCATCAATGGGCAGCGAGAAACCATGGCGCATGGACAGTTCGTCATAGAGCTCACGCAGATTCGCCGCACGGGTGCTCACCAGCTCGGAGCTGACTCCGGCCTGCTCCCGCAATTGCGCGTAGTACTGCAGGGTGACTTCGATCATGACTGCGATTCCAGCTGGCGTTGCATCTGTTCGAATTCCTCGGGGGTGTTGATATTGTCCAGTGCGTCGCCAGGCGCGGGAAGCAGCGTGATGTTCGACTGGAGCAGCGCTTTGCGCGGACAGAAGCTGCCAGCCTCGTAGCGCTGCTTGAGCAGGGCATGGCTAGATGGTTCCCACAGCGCACACAGCGGCTCGGGCAAGCCATCGAAGCGGCTTTTGAAGGCGGTGGCATCCTTGAGCGGATCGCGTGCGGCAATCAGCGCGCGCAAGGTCGCTTCATCCAGTAACGGCAAGTCGCAGGCCATCACCAGCCAGGCGGTATCGGGATTCGCATCCTGTGCCGAAAGGATACCGGCCGCCGGGCCGATCGCGTCATAGGTATCCACCAGTTGGGGCAAACCCGCACGCAGTGGGTCGCCGCACTGGGTATCGCGCACCGAGACGAAGGCCCGCTCGGTGACCAAGCTCAACAGTCGCCATGCGCGCAGCAATTGCGGCTCACCGGCGTAGCTCAGCTGCGCCTTGTCTCGTTGCATGCGGCGGCTGGCACCGCCGGACAGCAGCAGACCGTAGATCGGGGCCGTACTCATGCAGGCACCCGCGCGGTGTAGTCGAGATCGCTCTTGCCACCGGTCTTGGTCAGCAGACGCACGTCGCTGATCACGATGTCGTGCGACATCGCCTTGCACATATCGTAGATCGTAAGTGCGGCGACGCTGGCACCGGTGAGTGCTTCCATTTCCACTCCGGTACGGCCTTGGCAGGACACGGTGCAGGTGATCAGCGCATTGTCGCCGTGCATGCTGATATCGATGTGGCACTTGTCCAGCGCCAGCGGATGGCACAGCGGGATCAGCTGCGCGGTGGCCTTGGCGCCCATCACGCCGGCAATATGGGCCACCGTGAACACCGCACCCTTGGGCGTGACATAGCCAGCGCCATGCAGTTGCGCCGCCACATCGACGGGAAAGGTCACCCGCGCCTGCGCCTGCGCGGCACGCCGGGTCACAGCCTTGGCGCCCACGTCGACCATGTGCGGCTGGTCAGCGTCATCGAGGTGGGTAAGTTTGCCCGGTACGGTTGTCATGGGTCGTTCTGGAATTCCGTTGTGCAGCGATCAACCGCCGATGTAATGCATTTCGATCTTGCGCCGTGAGCGCTGGCGGCGTTCTTCACGCTCCTCGCTGTAACGATCGCCACGGCGAAGCCAGACCTGACGCAATATCTCGCGCACGGCGTGGTCATCGCTGCCGTCGCGCAGCGCGGTGCGCAGGTCGGTCCCCTGCACGGCGAACAAACAGGTGTAGAGCGTGCCTTCCGATGACAGCCGCGCCCGGGAACAGTCGCCGCAGAACGGCTCGCTGATCGAGGAGATCACGCCAACTTCGCCCTGCCCGTCGAGAAAACGGAAGCGCGTGGCAACCTCGCCCTCGTATCTGGGTGGCAGCGCACCCAGCGGCCAGCGTGCGTCAATGGTGGCAATCAGCTCGCGCGACGGCACGACCGCCTTACGGTTCCAGTCGTTGCGGTTGCCGACATCCATGTACTCGATCAGGCGCGGGATGATGCCCGTGCCACGAAATCGCTCCACCAGCTCAATCACGGTGTGTTCGTTGACGCCACGCTGCACCACGGTATTGAGCTTGATGCCCTGTGGAAAGCCAGCAGCCTGTGCCGCCTCGATACCGTCAAGCACATCCTCAAGAGCACCGCGTCCACCGCTCATGCGGTGGAACAGAACCGGGTCGAGCGTATCCAAGCTCACCGTGACACGATCCAGACCGGCATCTCGCAAGGCCCCAACCTGACGCCGAAGCAGGACGCCATTGGTGGTCATAGCCAGGTCAGTAATGCCGTCAATTTTCCGCAGGCGCGCCACCAATTCGTGCAGATCGGGGCGCAGGAGCGGCTCACCGCCGGTCAGACGCAACTTGCTCACGCCGAGCTGGGCGGCCATATGACATAGCCGCTCGATCTCGTCGAAGCTGAGTCGCTCGTCATTACTCAGAAAATTGAAATGCTCACCGTAGGTCGACTCCGGCATGCAATAAGGACAGCGAAAATTGCACCGATCCATGACCGAAATACGCAGATCATGCAATGGACGACCGAGCTGGTCCAGCGGCGGCAAGGCCACGGAGGGGATGTCAGTGATGGTATTCGGGTCGGTCATGTCACCAACTATGGAAAACAGCCACCGTACCGGCAGCAGCGGCTGCTTCGGCAGGGGCCAATTCGACTACCCCGTGCGTCCGCGGTAGCGAAGAAAAATCGCCCGACGTACGGGATGGCACCGGCTGCGCCCATGCGCAGCCAGCCTCATCATGATGTACCTGTACAGGTACGAAGCAAGTCAAGGTAGGGTGCGTGGTGGCCCCGGCAGCCAGGGCTACCCGGGTGGGTGCCGGCGAAGCTAGTCCAATCGCCTGCTCCAACGCCGGCAGCATGTAACGCACCGCGCAGACCAGGGCCGATAGCGGGTTGCCTGGCAAGGCGAACACCACCTGCCCTTGAGGCCCGATGCCGAACCACATCGGTTTGCCCGGCCGCTGGGCAATGCGGTGCAGTACTTTCTCCACGCCCAACGCATGCAGCGCCTCGGGTACATAATCACGCTGGCCCACCGATACGCCGCCGGAAAGCACCAGCACTTGTTTGGTCGCCAGCACGCCAGCAAGCTTCGCCTTGGTCGCCTCGAGATCGTCCGGTACCTGAGTCAGCACAACATCACCGAAGCCGCGCGCCGCGAGCACCGTCGCCAAGGCACGGTCGTTGGACCGACGGATCTGACCTTGCGCGAGTAACTGATCGACGTCGGCCAGTTCGTCGCCCGTGGCAATGATCACCACCGAGGGCACCTTGGCCACCTCGACTTCGGCCACGCCGTTGGCGGCAAGCACGGCCATTTCCGGCGCCCGGATGCGTACCCCTGGCGCAAGCAAAGCCTCGCCCTCGCGGCAATCGGAGCCCCGAGGATGAATGAATTGGTGACGCGTTGGCGTGCAACCCTCAACCAGCACGAACTGCTCGCCATCGCGCCGCGTCTGCTCAATCGGAATGACGCAATCACAACCGAACGGCAAGATAGCGCCGGTGGTCACCTCGATGCACCCGCGGGGATTGTCCAGCGTCTGCCTGCTCATACCCGCCAGTTGCGACCCATCGCACCTGAACACGCGCAACGCGCCATTGCCCAGGAGAATGCCAATGCCGTCCATCATCACCCGGTCAAAAGATGGCTGATCGCGTTCAGCATGCACGTCCTGGCGCAATACCCGGCCCATCACCGCATCCAACGGCAAGCGCTCGCTGCCGAAGGACGGCATTCGGGCGCGAATGCGCTGATCCGCTTCGGCAACACTAAGGATGTCACTCATAACAAACCTACAGTCCGTGACGACGATATGCGCTGCATCATGGGCGAAATCATGGGCCTAGGCTCTGACTTTGACAACCTTGCCAGCATCAAGGTATCGCTAAAATCGGGAGGATCTTCGCTTGCAAAAACCGCACAGCCGCTGGGCAGAGTCACTCGGCGGGCGTGGTCTCCGGACAGATTGCCGCATGAGCGTGCCCTAAATTTTGGGTACCTATTCGAGGGCCGCGGCGTGAATGAATGAGTGAGCAGGGAGTGAGCCGCGACCAGGTTATGACTCTGGTAGTCGAGGCGAGGATTCGGCTTTGCGAGGACAGATTTTCGCCGCTTCGCCGGCCCATAGTGGTTCTACCAAGAAGTGGCGGAAATATGGACCGCGCAGACGGATTCGCAGCCCGGCCGACCAAAGTCAGACAGGCTCCTAGAGGTCTCGACCGAGGGTTCCGGGTTTGGCGCGACAAACAGGATGCCAAACCAGTTGCATCCACGCCCGGTCGACGAAGCGTCGCGGACGTCCTTTACTCATTTCGCAAGGACGTGACCCACAGGACTTGTCACAGGAGGAATGGTGCGCCCGGCGGGATTCGAACCCACGACCCTTGCCTTCGGAGGGCAATACTCTATCCAGCTGAGCTACGGGCGCATTCTGTAAGGACTTTTTCTGGCGCGGCGTCCAAATTCGAGTAATGGACGGTGTGACAGTTTACCGGCCCTTGGCGCGCCTGAGTACTGCCTTCGGAGGGCAGTACTCTATCCAGCTGAGCTACAGGCGCACGATGGCCAACGCGGCGGCCGGCCATTGCAGGCAGGTACCGCGGGGAGCGCAGTATAACCGAGTTGCCGGAGGTGGGCAGGCGAGGCCCGGAGCCGCCCCGGGTCGATCATCGGCGACCGCTACCGCCCGCGCGAGGATCGTCGCGTGCCCGCATCCTCTCCACCCTCTCCCGCGCGGGAGAGGGTACGGGACATCGTCAGCGCGGCTTGAGCAATGTCGCCAGCGTGTCGGGCTTGCTCGTATTGCGCACCAGATGGGGATACTTGAGACCGCCGTGGTAATCGATGCGCACGGTCTTGTACTCGTCGAAATTCTTCACCAACAGCTCGATCGGCTGATGCTTGTTGCTGGCCGCGGCGGTGATCGCGTCCTTCAGGCCGTCGGTACCGTAGTCGTGACCGTTGACCGCCACCACCGTCATGCCCGGCGCGATGCCGGCCTTGAACGCCGGCCCGTCCCATAGCACGTCGGCAATCTTGCCGCCCTTGCGGATCGAAAGGCCGATCGAGAACGTGAGATCGGCGAAGTGCCGGCGCGATTCGAACGCCTTCACCGCGTCGGAAGGCTTGTCGTTGTAGACCAGCGTCCAGCCGTGCGACGCGATGCCGCCGATCAACGAGCCATGGCCATCCAGACGGCTGCGCAGGTAGCTGGCCCAGTCGAACGGCTCGATTCGGTCGAGTGCCTTGACCACGTCGTCGAAGGTATAGGTATTGACGGTCCAGGCACCGTTGTCCATGCCGAAGAACGCTTTGCCGAAATCGTCGATCGAGTGCCGGCCATGGCTCAGCTCACGCAGCTTGCCGTCGACGTCGAGCCAGATCATCTCGCCAGCGGAGTAGTAGTCCTCGCTGGACTGATAGTTGCGGTACGGCAGCGGTGCACGCTGGGCAATGGTCGGATCGTTGGTGGTGTCCTGCACGTTGCGCCAACTGGCCAGACCGGGACGGCCGCGGTCATAGCTGGCAGCGACGAAGGCGAGCATGTCGCGGGTCTGCTGGTCGGTCCACAGGCCCGCACGTGCAGCCATGATCTGGCCCCAGAACTGAGTCTGGCCCTCGTATACCCACAGCAGGCTGTCGCCCATCGGTACGTTGAAGTTGGGCGTGGTCAGATCCGCGCCTCGACGGTACTTGCCGTCCCAGGAATGATTGAACTCGTGCGAGAACAGGTCGCGGTCGTAAATGCTCTTGCCGGCATCGGTGAAGTAGTCGGCAGAGGTACCGTCCTCGCTGGAACGGTGGTGTTCCAGGCCGATGCCGCCCAGCTTGTCGCTCAACGAGACCAGGAAGTCGTAGTGGTTGTAGTGGTGCGCGCCATACATCCGGTACATCTGCTGCACCAGGTTGCGGTACGGCTTGATCTGCTCGGGCGTGAAGGCAAGATACTTCGGCGCATCGGCGAAGAAATCCATGTGCACCGGCGTGGCGGCACCCGGATCCAGATCCACCTGCTTCGAATACTTGCCCGCGATCATCGGCGAATCGACCAGCACGTTGTAGGTGACTGGCTTGTAGTTCAGCGTGTCACCGTTCTTCGAGACCGGCTTGAGTGCGCTGGCGGCCTGCCATCCGGCCGGCAAGGTCACCTGTGCAGCGGCGGTGATGCCGCGGATGTTGTAGCCGGCCGGGTACAGCGACACCTTGTCCCACTGCAAGCTCAGCATCTCGGGCGTCATCATCACGCGGCCCTCGCCATGATCCAGGGCGCTGAGGAACTGGAAATCGACGTCCACCGCCGTGGCGCCTTGCGGCACATCGAGCTGGAACGCGTAGACGTTGAAGGGGTCGCGCTTCCACGCAAGCACCTTGCCGTTGGCCTTGACCACCAGCCCGGCGAGCTTGTCGATCGGCCCGGTGGGCGAGTGGTTGCCGGGGATCCACTGCGGATACAACAAGGTCAGCGGACCGGGCCGCGCGGGCACCACTTCGTGCACGCGGAAGATGCGCTGAGCCACATCGGTGGCGTCCACGCTGATCTTCAAGGTGCCCTGGTAGGGCACATCCTGCGGCGGCGGGACATCGGCACGCACGGCGAAACTGGCCACGCCGAAGGTGGCGACAGCGAGGGCGGCAGCAAGGTGGATGACTTTCAATGCAATCTCCGGTGGACCCTGAAGTGGTTGTCCGGCCCTGACGGCCGCAGCGGCATGCGGCCTGCGCAACCGGCGGGAAGGCGAACGGACGCTGATGATCCCTGACGCGAAAGTCGCCACGGGCACGGACCCAAGGCCTCGATGCTAGCCCGGCTTCGCCGGCACTGCCCCATGCCGAAGGTCATGCCGTCGCGGTTCATGCATCGCAAAAAGGGCATCATGGCACCGGTCTTGCTTGAAAACCCACCGAGCCATTTCTTTGACTGTCCATGGACGTTCACCGGAACCGTATGCACGCGTTGTTCAAGAGTCTTCCCGGCACCAACGATTCCCTACAACGCCGGCAGTTCACCTTTTATCTGGCACAACGCATGGCCCCGGCGATCCATGCGCTGCTGCTGGTGTCCGTGTTTGCGTATCTGCTGGCGACCGCCGGGCACGCCTTCGTCACCGTCTCACCGATTCCGCTGCTGTTGCGGCTGGCGCCCGCGCTGCCGCTGTTCCTGCTGGCAATGGCCTCCAGCCGCGTGAAGCAGCCGTTGCCGCTCAGCCTGCTGGCATTGTCGTGCGTGCTGCTGCTGGAAATCGGCATCAATCTCAACGGCATCGCTCTGATCGCGGGGCCGCGCCTGGTGATGCCGGGTCTGTTGCTGCCGGTGGCGACGTCGGTCATCTGGATCGGACGCTGGGATTTCATCGCCGCCATGGCGTTGTGCGCGCTCGGCCCGCTGCCGCTGCTGCTGCTTGGCACGGTCGATGGTGCCCCGATTTTCCAGTACGCCGTCTACATGACGATCGCCCTTTCGGTGGCGATCGTGCTGCGCACCTTCATCATGCGCACGCTGTTCGAACAATTCCGGCTGGAACAGATGCTGCGGGCGCAGGCCAATACCGACAACCTGACCGGGTTGCTGCTGCGCAACCGCTTTCTCGAACTGGCGCGACTCGCGCTGGACGACTGCCGGGATCAACAGAAGCCGGCCTGCCTGCTGTACCTGGACGCCGACCGCTTCAAGCAGATCAACGACGATCACGGCCATGCCGTCGGCGACGCGGTACTCGTTGCACTGGCTGCCTGTTTGCGCACGCAGATACGCGACATCGATCTGGTTGCCCGCATGGGCGGCGAGGAATTCGCCGTGCTGCTGCCCGGCCTCAACCTGGCGCAGGCCGCCCTCCGGGCCGAGCAGTTTCGGCTGTCCGTGCACGCCGTGCAGCGCCCGGACGGCCCACTCACCATCAGCCTCGGCATTGCCGAATGCCAGCCGGTCGACGATGACATCGAAGCCTTGCTGGCGCGCGCCGACAAGGCCATGCGTCAGGCCAAGAAAGGTGGCCGCGACCGGGTGGTCATCGACAACTCCGTTTACTGAGGAACGAGTGGAGAAGAGCGGAAAACGAGTGTGGGCTCGCCACTCTTTTCTCCACTCGTTCCCGGACCGCCATCACGAGCCATCGGCCTGCGCCAGTTTGCTGTGCCGGATGCCGTAGCCGAAATAGATCGCCAGGCCCAGCACCATCCATATGACGAAACGCCAGATGGTGATCATCGGCAGGCCACCGAGCAACTCGAATCGGCCATCGCTGAACCACGGCCAGCCGACGATCAGGAACAGCGAAAACAGCATGCCGAGCGGCGCCACCAGCCACAGCGCCGGGGCGCGGAACCGGCGTTCGAGATCCGGTTTGCGGATGCGCAGCAGCAGTACCGAACCGCAGATCACGATGAACGCGCTGAGCGTGCCGATATTGACCAGCTCGGCGACCTCGCCGATCGGCAGGAAACCGGCCACCAGCGCGGTGAACACGCCAAGGATCATGGTCGGGCGGGCCGGCGTGCCGTACTTCGGATGCACGTGGGCAAACCATTTCGGCAACAGGCCGTCGCGTGCCAGCGCAAACCAGATGCGCGCCGCACCCAGCATGAAGGCGAACATCACGCTGGTGATGCCGGCGATCGCCGCCACCGAGATGATGCCGCGCACCCAGTCCAGCCCCAGCGCCTTGAATGCCGCGTCGACCGGCGCCGGGCCGGCCAGCTCGGTATAGGGCACCATCCCGGTCAGCACCAGCGAGACCAGAACGTACAGTGCCATCGACACCGCCAACGACAGCAGCACCGCGCGCGGCAGATCGCGTTGCGGGTTCCTCGACTCCTCCGCGGCGGTGGTCAGGGTGTCGTAGCCGAACACGGCGAAGAACACCACGCTGGAAGCCGCCAGCACACCGCCCCAGCCGAAGTGGCTCAGGCCGTCTTTGGCGATTACCGCCGTCGGGATGAACGGATGCCAGTTGGCCGGGTTCACATAGAACGCGCCCACGCCGATCACCAGCGCCACACCGAGCACCTTGATGGTGACGATCACGGTATTCGCGCGCGCACCCCACTCGGTCTTCACCGTCAGCATCCAGGCGATCAGCAACGAGATCGCTGCGGCAATCACGTTGAACACCTTGCCTTTTTCCGGATGCAGCGGGTCATAAGCACCCTGCGCCCACATCGGCAGGTGCACGCCGACAACCTGCTCCAGCAGCGCCTGCACGTAGCCGGACCAGCCGATCGCAACCACGCCCACGATCAGCGCGTACTCGATCAGCAGATCCCAGCCGATGATCCACGCGAACAGCTCGCCGAGCACCGCGTAGCCATAGGTATAGGCGCTGCCGGTGACCGGAATCATGCTGGAGAACTCGGCGTAGGCCAGTGCCGCGCAGCCGCTGCCGAGGCCGGCGATGAGGAAGCTCAACAGCACCGCCGGCCCCGCGTTTGCCGCCGCCTGCTGGCCGGCCAGCACGAACACGCCCACGCCGATGATCGCACCCACACCGATCGCGGTGAGCTGCCACAGCCCCAGCACGCGCCGAAAATCGCCACGCGTGCCGACATCCTCCTGCAATTGCTCGATCGTCTTGTGCCGAACCAGTTTGGCCACAAAGCTCATCGCATTCCCCCGTAAAACGAGAACCCATCATAGCGAACGATAGGATTTTCACACGGCGCATCGCAGCACGACGTTACTGTCACGGGCGGAAAAATAAATGTATATGGATGTCTAGACGTCCATATGATTTTGTTAGCTTCGTGATTGCACGCAGTTCTGGCGGCAAATACGGCGCACCGCCCAAGCGCCGCTGCACTGTTGATGTACCTCGTGCGTGGCCCACAAAGCTGTTCGCCTCGCCCCCCGCGATGCAGCCAGCAGCAGAACCGGTACAGCAGCAGTTGCAGCGCGATCAGCGCGAGGAACACCGGCGTCGCCCAGGTGATGACCAGTGCCTGCGTGTGCATGCCACGCTCCACCGGGAGAACGGCGCGATCATAGCGTCGCGGCAGCAGCGGTGCCGCTGGACACGACGGTCCGGCGTGGCTGCGTCCGGTTTCTCAGCCGCACGGATCATGGCCATCCACTGCCTTGCGGCCGATCGCCGGGGCATCGGTGAAGAACGCATCGATGCCGGCGGCGAGACCGGCGCGGATGTCGGCGATGGCGCCCGCCTCGTTGCACGTCGCCGGATCGCAGCCCTGCCACAGGCTCTTCGGCAGGAACTGGTTCTCCGGGCGGAATGTGTACGGATGCACCTCCAGCCCCGCGGCGTGGGCGTCGCGCACCAGCGCGGTGGGCGGCCCGAACCGCTCGTGCGCATCGAGCGGGACGATCGCACGGATCGGCGGGCCGATTGCATCGGCATAGCCAGCGACTTCGCGCAGGCCGGCCGGCGTCATCATCCGCGCATAGGTCGGTTCGTCGTCGCCGGCCGCCGTCACATCCCAAGGCCGCTCGGTGGGATCGCCCAGCAATTGCAGCAGGCGGATATTGGGGCGGCGGTTCGACGACCGCATGCCGCCGAGCCGGCGGCGCAGGTGGCGCAGGTTGCCGATCTCGAAGGACTGGATCTCCACCGGCGCGCTGCGCGTATACGCATGGTCTGCCAGCACGGCCAGCAGCCGGTCCTCCATCGCCAGATCCAGCGCGGCGAAATAACTGCCGTGCTTGATCTCCGGAATGATGCCGATCGCGCGGCCGCAGGCCGCCGACCCCGCTGCCGCCAGCGCGATGACTTCAGCCAGCGAGGGGATCTCGAACTGACCGTCATGCCGCGTGCCACGCAGCTGCGGCAGACGCTCCCGCGCGCGCAGGGTTTTCAACTCGGCCAGGGTGAAGTCCTCGCTGAACCAGCCGCTGACGGGCTGGCCATCCACGATCTTGCAAGTCTTGCGCGCCGCGAATTCCGGATGGCCGGCCACGTCGGTGGTGCTGCCGATCTCGTTCTCGTGGCGCGCCACCATCACGCCGTCCCTGGTCATCACCAGATCCGGTTCGATGAAGTCGGCGCCGTCGGCGATCGCCCGGCTGTAGGCCGCCAGCGTGTGTTCCGGCCGCAGCGCGCTGGCACCGCGATGGGCGATCACCAGCACCTTGCCGGCCAGTGGCAATTCATGCGCGCGAGCAGGCATCGACATCGGCAGACCTCGACGGCAACAACGCACCGAAGTGCGGGAAAACCCGATCGTACCCTGCCGTCTCTTCCCATCGGGTTCCACCCTCACCCATGTGGCCCCACCCGCGGGCGCACCGGTCATGCGACCCACGCGGCTCACTGGTAGACGTGCAGCCGATCGAAGATCCACGCGTGGTACGAAGACAGCAGGCCGGGTATCGCGCAATCGCCGTACAGCCCGTTGCAGCGCTTGCGCAGAGCGGTCTCGGCGGAAAAATAGGGGTCCTCAGGCAAGCCAGCCGCCTGCATCACCATGCTGGGCAGAAAGGCAATGTCGAGCATCGGGTAGCTGGGCAGCGGCGGCCCGGCAAAATTGCTTTTCACCATGTAGTAAGTGAGGTAGTCCCGGTCCGGCCGCAGTGCGGCGGGCAGCCTGCGCGGCAAGGCACGGATCAGGCCGCCGAAGGACGGCTGGTGGTCGCCGAAGTGCACCAGCACGGTCGGTTGCGCGCGATCGAGGAAAAGATGCTCCAGGATGCGCATGGCCGCAGCGGAATCCCGCAGACGGGACAGATATGTATCGAAGTTGAGCGCGGCGGCGGGCGTCAGTCCGTGCAGCAGGCCGCGGTAGGGTGGCGGCAGCGTCGACATCGGGTCATCGTCGTGCGGGCCATGCTGGTTCAGCGTCAGGATCATCAGGAACACCGGCTGGCCGGGTTTCTTCACCTTGTCGTAGACGCCCTTGGCCGCGGCGAACATCTGCGCGTCGGTCTCCTCCCATTCGGTCAGGCCGAGCTCGCCGGCGCCGTACAGATGATCGAAGCCGTAGGCCCGGTAGGCATTGCGTCCGTTGATGAAGCTGGCAGCGGTCGGATAGATGCCGATCGTGACATAGCCCAGCCGCCGCAACTGCAGCGCCAGCGCGTCGCGCACGTGCGGCGCCAGCACGTACGGCGCGTACATCCCGCCCGGCCCGAAGATGTCCTGCGGCATGCCGGTCAGCGCCGCGAACTCGCTTACCCAGGTGCCGCCGCCGAAGGTGTGCACGCGCAGCACACCATGCGCCCGGGTGCGGGCATCGCGCTGGAACAGGGACGCGCGGCATTGCGGAACGTTGCAGTCGGTGTAGTTCGCCGGATCGAAGGTGCTCTCCTCCAGCACCTGCACGATGTCCGGGTAGGGTGACCGCGCCACGCCCGGCACGCCCTGCGCGGTTGCCGCCCATTGCCGCTCCGCCATTGCATCACTGGCCATCGCCGGCAGGTACACATCGGCGTCGTCGAAGTTGACGAAGAAGTTGGTCAACTGGGCATCGTCGGACAATTTTTCCCAGACGTTCCTGGCGTGCACCGCCGCGAACGGACCGCCGGGCAGCATGCACACCCAGAACGCCAGCACGGACACTGCCGCCCCGCCGGCACGCAGCGCGAATGCGGCTTGTGGACGGCGGCCGAAGGACAGCCGCCAATCCCAGCGCCAGATCAGCCACAGCAGCGGCGGCAGCGCCAGTAAAAGGGTGATGCCCAGTGCATACAGGTGTGGATAGTGTCGCAGCGTATCGAGCAGGCTGGTGCGCGCGTAGTAGACGAAATCCGACGGCATCAGCGACGAGTCGAGATAGCGCAGCTTCAGCACCGAGACGAACTTCAGCAGCAGGAACAAGCCGCCACCGACGATCAGCGCCATGCCCGGACGCGCGAACGCAAAAAGCAGCGCCCCGGACGCGCACAGCATCAGCGCAAGAATGAACCCCTGCTGCAGCGGCTGCGGTTCGCGCAGCGCCGTTGCCGCGACGCACAGCGCAAAGAAGATCAGCGCGCACAGCACTACCAGCCGCGCCGGGGTAAAGCCTGACCAGATCCTGCGCATGGATTGCACGCCCCCCGTAAGGGCCGACCGTAACCTGAGCGACATCTTACGGCCTTGTGCAGGTAACAACTTGCCGACCGCATGGCCCGTTCCACCGGCGTTGGGGAGACGGCCGACGCTCTTGGCGGCAGGCAGGCCCTTTCTGACTCGCCGGGAACAAACATACAAGCGACTTCAGCCCCATAAGAGCGATCGCGCACAGGGTGCGCTCCTACGCGCCCCGGTCGCAGGAGCGTGCTGCGACCGCCGCCGTCGCGCGGCGGAATGTCATGCCGATCTGCTAGCTTTTGCGGCATGCGTCCGCACGCCTGCCATGGAATCGTCATGTCGCCACGCTTCGCTCAGCTGCTCGCCCTGGTTGCCACCGCATTGCTTGCCGGTTGCGCCGGCCATCCCTGGAAAACGGCCGGGCTGCCCGACGGCGCACGCGCGAACGTGGCGATCCTGGAAACCACCGACATCCATTCGAACGTACTCAGCTACGACTACTACAAGCTCAGGCCGGACCGCTCGCTGGGTTACGAACGCACCGCCACGTTGATCCGCCGCGCCCGCGAGCAGTTCGCGAACAGCTTTCTGTTCGACGACGGCGACACCATCCAGGGCAGCGTGCTGGCGGACTATCAGGCGCTGGCGAAACCGCTGGCCTGCGATCGGGAACTGGCGATCTATCGCGCGATGGATGCACTCGGCTATGACGGCGGCACGATCGGCAACCACGAGTTCAACTACGGCCTGACGTTCCTGTCGCAGGTCACCGGCACGCCGATGAATGTCGACGGCGGCATGCAGCGGCATTGCGCCGGACCGCACTTTCCACTGGTGCTGGCCAATGTCTACAGCGCGCGCGACGGCGCACCGATATTCCGACCGTGGACCATCGTGAGCAAGACCATCGCCGCCTACACGCCCGATGGAAGCCGGCTCGAAGTGCCGTTGCGCATCGCCATCATCGGCTTCGCACCGCCACCGATCATGCTCTGGGACAAGCAGCATCTGGCCGGCAAGGTCACCGTCAGCGGCGTGGTCGAGGCGGCGCGGAAATATCTGCCGCAAATCAGGGCGCAGCATCCGGACCTGGTGGTGGCGCTCCTGCACGGCGGCCTGAACACCGCGCCGTACGACGCCGGCATGGAAAACGGTGGCTGGTATCTGGCCGCCGTGCCGGGCATCGACGTGCTGCTGCTCGGTCACTCGCACGCCGAGTTCCCCGGCCCGCGCTACGCAGGCATGAAGGATGTCGACGCCACCCGAGGCTTCGTGCGTGGCGTGCCGGCGGTGATGGGCGGCTTCTTCGGCAAGGACCTGGGCGTGATCCAGCTGGTGCTGAGTCGCACGCATGGCCGCTGGGTGGTCGATCGCGACGAAACCCACAGCGAGGTGCGGCCGATCTGCAGCCAGCCGGGCGCGCACGCTGCCGTGTGCGTGCCGGCCGACCCGGAAATCGTGCCGCTGGTCGAAAAAGTTCACCAGGCGGCGATCGCCTACGTCAACACGCCGATCGGCGAGAGCACGCTGCGCATGAGCAGCTACTTCGCCGACGAGGGCAACATGACCGCGCTGGCGCCGATCAATGCCGCCCAGGCCGATTATGTGCGCAGCACGCTGCCGCGGCTGCACCCGGAGCTGGCGAACGTGCCCGTGCTGTCGGCCGCGGCCGCCTTTCGCACCGGCTTCGGCGGACCGGAGGATTACACCGACGTCGCGCCCGGCCCGCTCACCCTGCGCAGCGCCGCCGACCTGTACTTCTATCCGAACACGCTCGCCGCGGTGAAGGTCGACGGTGCCGGCCTCAAGGCGTGGCTGGAGAAGTCCGCCCAGCGCTTCAACCGCATCGATCCGGAAAAAAGCGGCGAGCAGACGTTGGTCAACAACCGCTACGCGGGTTTCAACTTCGACCAGATCCAGGGCGGCATCCACTATGTCATCGATGTGTCGCGCCCGGTCGGCCAGCGCATCACGGCATTGACGTATCACGGCAAGCCGGTGACGCCGGATCAATCGTTCATCGTGGTCACCAACAACTACCGCGCGAACGGCGGCGGCCATTTCCCCGGTCTCGACGGCAGCAACATCGTGCTGGCCGCACCGGACGGCACCCGCGAGATCCTGGCGCAGTGGTTGCAACGCCACCGGCGCCTGCGCGCATCGGACCTCGAACCGACCTCGTGGCGCTTCGCGCCGCTGAAACCACGCGGCGCGGTGGTGTTCACCGGCGCCAGCAACAAGCTCGCTGTGGCCCGCGCCGCCGGCCTCGACAACATCCGTCAGGTGCGGGACCACGGCAATGGCACGGCGACCTACGCGATCGATCTGTCGCACTGACCGTCGTCGATGCATGACCAAGCGATGTCCGCCGGGCGGATTCGCAGCCCGGCCAACCAAAGTCCGACAGGCTGCTAGCATGAGCAACCGCTTTTTCCTCGCCCCCATCCCACGCGCAGCCTGATGACCCACACGCCAGAGCTCTCCGTCAACGCGGCGCAAACCGCGCCCCCTCCGTTGCTCGGGTTATCCGCGCTTTTGCGTGCCGCCTTTCGGGACGAGGACCTCACCGTTCACGTGCCGGCGCTGATGGCGCGCGCCGAAAACGCCGGCGATGCCTACGCCATGCTGGACCTGGCCCTGATCCTGCAGTTGCGCTTTCAGAAGGAGAGCGGGCTTGCCGTGCTCGGCGAGGCGCTGAAGATTCGGCAGCTTTTCCGCATCGCCCGCGGCAGCGAAGACGCCCTGCACCTGCTGGTGATCAAGACCGCGGGCGACCTGATGGCGAACACGCCGCTGGAGTGCCTGCTCGACGATGCCGGCATCACCATCGACGTGCTTTACGTCGGTCCCGGGCTGCCGTGGCCGGAGCTGGTGCCGCCGCACGACCTGGTGTTCGTGGCGATCAGCGAGGCGGATGCGCACCGCCCGCTGCTGGCCCGGCTGGCGACGTACCTGCAGCACTGGCCGCGCCCGGTGCTCAACCTGCCGCAACGCATCCCGCAACTGTCGCGTGACGAGGCCTTCGAGGTACTGCATGACGTACCGGGCATCTGCATGACCACCACCTCCCGCATCGATCGCCGGAAGTTGCAGCAGCTGGCGGCCGACGGTTCGGTCGATCGACCGGTGATGCCCGGCATCCGGTTTCCGATCATCCTGCGGCCACTGGGTTCGCATGCCGGCACCGACCTGTGCCGGATCGACGGCGCGGGGGATATCGCCGCCTATCTGCAGCGCGTCGAGGCAGCGCAGTTCTTTGTCGCCAATTTCATCGATTACGCGTCGGCTGACGGTCTGTTCCGCAAGTTTCGCGTGGTGCAGATCGACGGTCGCGCCTTCGTCTGCCACATGGGCATTTCCGGACACTGGATGGTTCACTATCCCTACGACGAGATGAAGGCCGACGCCAGCCGGCGCCAGGAAGAAGCCGCGATGATGGCGAGCTTCGACGAGGACTTCGCCGTTCGCCATCGCGATGCGCTGGACGCGATACACGCACGGTTCGGGCTGGACTACGTGGGCTTCGACTGCGCGCAGACCCGGGACGGCAAGCTGCTGATCTTCGAGCTGGCCAATGCGCTGGTGATCCACGCCATCGACGATCCCGAACTGTTCCCCTACAAGGCCGCGCAGATGCACAAGGTGTTCGCCGCCTTCCTCGACATGCTGCAACGCAAGGCCCTTCCCCGCACCTGATCCCCCCGGAATACTCCTCCCATCATGCTATCGAACCTGCTCAACTTTTCCGGCGGCCCGGGTGCCTTGCCGCCCTCGGTACTGGACCAGACCCAGCGCGCGATTTCGGCCCTGCCCGACACCGGCATCTCGATCCTCGGCATGAGCCATCGCTCAGGCTGGTTCAAGGCGCTGCTGCAGGAGGCGCAGGACAATATCCGCAGCTTCCTGGGCGTGCCCGAGCGCTATCACATCCTGTTTCTGCAGGGCGGCAGCAGCCTGCAGTTCTCGATGATCCCGATGAACTTCGCCGCCGCGCCCAAGGCTCCTGCGGAGTTCGTTGCCTCCGGTTACTGGAGTCGCAAGGCGATCGGCGAGGCAGCGGCCGTGACGCCCGCGCGCATCGTCTGGGATGGCGCGGACAGTGGCTATCGCCATTTGCCGGTCTGGTCGACCCTGGAGCGTTCCGCCGAGTCGCCGTTTCTGCATTACATCAGCAACGAGACCGTCGAGGGGCTGCAGTTTCGCGATGCGCCGTCGGACATCGGCGTGCCGCTGATCGCAGACATGTCCTCGGACTTCCTGTCGCGCCGCTTCGACGTCAACGACTACGCCATGATCTATGCGCATGCACAAAAAAACCTTGGCCCGGCCGGGGTCACCCTGACCCTGATCGACGACGCCATGCTGTCGCGGATTCCCGCCGGCCTGCCGCCGATGCTCGATTACCGCACCCATGTCGAGCATGGCTCCAACTACAACACGCCGCCGGTATTCTCGATCTACGTGCTCAACCTGGTCAGTCGCTGGCTGCGCGACGAAATCGGTGGCGTGGATGCGATGGAGGCGATCAACCGGCGCAAGGCACAGACCTTGTACCAGGCACTGGAAAGACATGCAGGCATGACCGAGATCCACGCCGCCCCCGCGGCGCGCTCGGCGATGAACGTGGCCTTCCGCTTCCGCGACCCGGCCTTGCACGACGTGTTCCTGACCGAGGCGCACGCAGCCGGTTTCTCCGGACTGGAAGGGCATCGCTCCATCGGCGGCCTGCGCGCTTCGCTGTACAACGCCGTCAGCGAGCAGGCGGTGCAGCAACTGGCCGGGCTGATCGACGATTTCGCGCGGCGCCACGGCTGATACCGGTCGACGCGGTTGCCCACCGCGATGCGCCGGCGGCGACGTCGACCTGTCGCACTGGTCCGGGCAGGTCACGCAGGTCGGCAGGCTGTCGGGTAGGGTGGCTGGAGCCTGTCTGCGTTTAACGGGTTGCAGGGTGACATCCGCGCGGCGACTGGTTCCCGCCGGCGGGTGCCGCCCTGCCGGTGGTCCGGTCGTGCCGGCACGGTTCCCTGCTTGAACGCCAGGATGCGGCTCAAATTCTCCCGCACGGATGCGGGGGTTCCTTCGGCAGCACCACCCCTTGCGGTCAATGCGATAATGTGAACACCATCACGCTGATCAACTCATGGTGTCGCCGCATGGAACTGCAATCGGTCGAGCGCGGGCAATCTGTGCCCCTGCTGGACGACCCAGCCGATTTCGATGCATTCGTTCGCGGGCAGCGCGAGGGGCTGGTGCGCTTCCTGCGCCGGCGTACTCCGCTGGAGGAAGATGCCCAGGACCTCGCGCAGGAGAGCCTGATCCGCCTGATGCGCTACCGGGGACACGCACCTGCGGCATGGGCTTCGCTGCTGTACCGCATCGCGATCAATACCCTCAATGACCGCCTGCGTCGAGCCCATACCCACCGCGAAGCCCAGCACAGCAGCCTGGACATCGACTTTGCCGAACTGGCCTCGCCGGAACCGTCGCACGAGCAGCAGGTCGCCACCCAGCAGGAGCTGGCGGTGCTGCAACGCGTACTGCTCGGCTTGCCGCTGCGCTGCCGCCAGATCTATCTGTTGAACCGGATCGAGGGCATGAGCTACATCGAGATCGCCGAGCATTGCGGCATCAGTGTCAAGGCCGTGGAGAAACACATCAGCAAGGCACTCAAGCTGCTGCGCGAACGTCTGGTGCCAGTCAACCGGGAGTTCACTTGGCCATGACCCGCAATCCATCTTCCCGTGGTTCGGCAGACGCTCCGCTGAGTGCCGAGGAATGGCTGGCGCGTCTGCTCTCGCCGGACAACGGCGCCGACGACAGCGAGGTCTTCGAGCGCTGGCGCATGGCGGATCCGGAGCACGCGGCGGCGTATGCCGAGGCCGAACGCATCCACCGCAACGCGGCGCTGTTGTCGGACGATCCGCTGTTGCGCGCGGCCGCCAACGCGGCCCGTCGCGACACCGCCCATCGACGCACCTCGTCCCGGCGCCACATGTGGCTGCTGGCCGCCGGGATCGCCGCCAGCCTGTTGCTGACGCTCGGGCTGGTTCGCCATGGCGGGGGCGACACCGGCACGGAACAGCATTTCGCCAACGCCGTCGGCCTGCCGCGGACCCTGCAACTCGCCGACGGCACCCGGCTGCGGCTGGATGCCGAATCGGCACTCACGGTTCGCCTCGGCCCGGGGCAGCGCGTGGTCACCCTAGAACATGGCCGCGCCGAGTTCGCCGTGGCGCATGACGCGCAGCGGCCGTTCCTGGTGCGCGCGGGCAACAACACGATTCGCGATATCGGCACCATCTTCCAGGTCAGCCGCGACGAGAATGGCGTGACCGTCGGGCTGCTCAAGGGCAAGGTCGCGGTCAGCGGCCGCGACGGCAACCGGCGGTGGAGCAGCGAGCTCAAGCCGGCGCAGCAGCTCCACATCGACGACAGCGGCGTGGCCGGCACCATCGCCCCGCTCGATCTGGCCATGGCGCAGGGCTGGACGCACGGCGAGCTGGCGTTCCGCGAGCGCCGGCTGGACGATCTGCTCAACGAAATGAATCGCTACTCGAAAACCCAGCTGCGTCTGGGCGACCCGTCGCTGGCCGGACTGGAAGTAAGCGGCAGCTTCCATGCCGGCGACCAGGATGCCCTGGCCAAGGCACTGGCACGCGGCTGGCAACTGCGCGTGGTACGCACCGCCGCAAACGAGCTCACCCTGTTGCCGGCCAACACCGAACGGCAACGCTGAGCCTGGATGAGCCGAACGGGAAGCTGCCGGTCTTTACGCATCCGACATCGACGGGTGTCGCTGCCTTGGCTCGCGCTGTACCTGCTGGGACTTTGCACGGGCCTGCATGCCGCCGGCCAGCGCTCGAACTACCACATCGCCGCCGGCTCACTCAATGACGTGCTGCGGGTGTTCGTGCAGCAGAGCGGCGCTCAGCTGCTGTACCCGCCCGAACAGACCGCCCATCGACACAGCAAGGGACTGGAAGGCCGCTACGATCCACCGCAGGCGCTGGATCTTCTGTTGCGCGACAGTGGCCTGCACGCCGAGGCCGTCGCACCCGGCACCTATGTTCTGCGGCGTACTCCGCATCCCGCGCGGCAGGTTGCCCGGATCCCGCGGGTACCTGAGCAACATCGCCCCACCCAACTGGGCATGATCGAAGTCACCGGCACGCATATCCGCCGTACCGTGCTGGAGACAGCAGCGCCGTTGACCGTCATCGACCGCGCCCAGATCGAACACAGCGGCTACCAGACCCTGTTCGAGCTGCTGCGCGCGCAGCCTGGGATCCGCGTCAACAACACGCCGGTCGCGATGACCGACGGCAGCGCCTATCAGAACAATGGCCTGTCCGGCGCGATCGGCGCGGCCGCCGTGGATCTGCATGGCCTGGGCCCGACCGCCACGCTGTTCCTGATCGACGGCCAACGCATGGCCGGTTACGGACTGGCGCAGGGCGAGTTCGGCCTGGTCAGCGATCTGGACAGCATCCCACTGGCGCTGATCGAGCGGATCGAGGTGCTGCGCGACGGTGCCTCGGCGGTCTATGGCTCCGACGCCATGGCGGGGGTGGTCAACATCATCCTGCGCAAGAAGTTCGATGGCGTCGCGCTGGATGTCACGACCGGCATCTCCTCGCATGGCGACGCCAGCCAGCATCGCGGCACGGTGACCTTCGGCACCACCACGGCCGGCGGCAGCGACCTGCTGCTCAGCCTTGATTATCTCAGCCGACTGCCGTTGCTCGGACGCCAGCGCACCTGGGTGGCGGACGCGGCACGTGCTGCCACGACAGCGGGGGACGCCAACACCGACTTCTTCTATTTCGACAACGGCCAGATCAACCACGCCGGCGGGCAGACCTGCAGCCAGTTCCTTCCGGATGGCCCGTGCACCAGCACCGCGTCCAGCCAGACCAACCTGCAGACCGGACTGGAAAGTCGCTCCCTCCTGGGTCATTTCGATCACCCCATGGGTTCGCTCTCGTTCTACCTGGGCTTTCGCTGGACAATGCTGCGACAGCGCCAGCAGATGGCGCCGGCAACGAAGCAGCTGTTGCTCAGCGACCCCGGCCAGGCTGGCAGCTCCAGGCAATTGACCTATGCCTTCGACGATATCGGCCCGGTGCGTGACGTTACCCGGTCGAGCAGCGATCAGCTGACCCTGGGGCTGCGTGGCTCGCCGGGTGCATGGCACTGGGATGTGCACCTGGACGACCAGCGCAATGCAGGCACCGACCGCGTCCATGGCCTGCTGCGCACCAGCGTGCTCGATCGGGCACTGAGCGATGGCAGCTACCAGCTCGGCTCCTACGACAACCGGCCCGGGCTGCTGGCCCAGCTGTCGCCCACCTTGCTGCGCACCGGCCATACCAGCCAGACCGGTTTCAGCGCGCACGTCAGCGGCCCGATCGGGGACTGGCGCAGCGGCACGCCGTCGGTGGCCGTCGGCGTCGAGGGTTACCGCGAGCGGCTCGTGGACCATCCCGACCCGCTGCTGATCCACAACGATGTCTTCCAGTTCCAGTCACCGTATACGCGCCGCGGCGACCGCTGGAGCTCGGCCGCCTACCTCGAGCTGGAGGTGCCATTGGGCCGGCGGGTAACCGCGAACCTGGCCGGCCGTGTCGACCACAGCAGCGGGTTCGGCTGGGCCACCTCGCCCAAGCTCGGGCTGAAATGGGACATCTCCGACAGCGTCAGCCTGCGCGGCACCGTGGCGCGCGGCTATCGCGCGCCGACCCTGCCGGAACTCGACCGCCCGCAGGCACTGACCCCGAGCGGCGTAGTGGTCGAGGTTCCCGATGCACTGCTGCCCTGCCGCGATCCGACGCCAGCAAGCGGCAGCACCACGTATTGCACGTTGCGACTGGACAGCGTGGGCAACCCGGGGCTGCGGCCGGAACGCTCGCGCAGCGTCACCCTGGGATTGGTGCTGGCACCGACACCCGCGCTGGGGATTGCACTGGACGTCTTCCAGATCCGCCGCACGAACGAGATCAATTCGCTGCCGGTCTCCTACGCGCTGGAGCATCCGGACATTTATCCGCAGCTGTTCCAGCGCGATGCCGCGGGCGTACTCGATGCATTCGACCAGCAATTGGTGAACCTGGGCCACACCACCGTGCGCTCGTACGATCTCGATCTGCACTACCGCCTGGAGACCGGCCGGTTCGGGCGCTTCGGCTTCAACCTGAGCGTGGACTGGCTGGCCGAACTGCGACGGCAGACCCACCCCGGCGCCGCACTGGAGTCGTTCGCCGGCTACGCCAACCAGCCGCGCACCACCGCGCTGGCCGGGCTGGAATGGGCAAGCGGCAACTGGAGCAGCAGCGCCAACCTGCGCTACACCGGCCACTATGCCTTTGCGCCCAGCTCGAACAGCCTGGTCACCTGCCCCACCGCCCAGCAACAGGCCGGCCACTGCACCACGCCCGCCTTCAGCCTGCTGGATCTCGACCTGGAATACGCCGGCATCCGGCACTGGCGGTTCGGCCTCAACGTGCACAATGCACTCGACCATCGCCCGGTCTATTACGGCAACCCCATCGTGGGCTACAACCCCGCGTTCGACGATGTGGTCGGGCGTTATTTCCTGCTGAGCTTCCGCTACCGCAGCCAGCCACCCGGCTGAGCCGGAAGCCGGTCAGGCTTCGATGGTCGCGGCAACCAAAGTCCGACAGGCTCCCGGGTAGGGTAAACGCGGGCTGCTGCGTCTATGTCTGTGAGTGTTTTTCTGCGCGGCCGGGTTCTGGATGCCAGATCCCGGCCGCATTGCTGTCCACAACAAGTTCCTACCGTTCCATCCATCAGGGGGGAGTCATGAAGCAACGCAGTACCCGCCGGTTCGCCGGCCGTCAAGGCGCACCGAAACTGTTGACGGCGATGATCGCCCTGGCCCTTGCCGCACCGTCGCTGAGCCATGCGCAAAGCTTCGTGTCCGCCGGCCCGGGTACCGAGACGGGGCCGTATTTCTTCCTCAACGGCGCCGACAGTCCGCAACCGGGGCAACCCACGGACACGGTGCCCTATTTCGCGACGCAGTCCGGCGCGATCCAGTCGATCGCGGTCGATCCGTTCAACGGCAACATCATGCTGGCCGGTTCGCCCAGCGGCGGCATTTTCCGCAGCACGGACGGCGGCCAGAGCTGGGCCGCCATGACCGACCAGCAGGGCTCGCTGGCCATCTCCAATATCAGTTTCGACCCGACCGACCCTACCGGCATGACCGTCGTGGCCAGCATCGGCAGCACCACGAACGGCGCGACCGGCACCCATTTCGATCGCGGCGGCCTGACCAACCAAGGGCTGCTGTATTCCACCGACGGCGGCAAGACCTGGAGCACGATCGGCCAGAACGCCTTGCCGAACGTGAGCATGCTCAACGTGGTGGCGCGCGGCCAGACGATCATGGCGGCCGGCTTCGAGGAAGAGGGCGAGAAGCCCAACGGCCCAGGCTCCGGCCTGTATCGCAGCACCGACGGCGGCAAGACTTTCACCCAGGTCGCCCAGAGTGCCGGCTCCGGGCTGCCACCCGGCCCCACCTCGGCACTGGTCGGCGATCCCACCAACCCGAACCGCTTCTACGTCGGCGTCACCGGCACCAGCGATACGGCGGTCTATGCCAGCAACGATGGCGGCAGGACCTGGAACAAGATCTTCAGCGCCGCCAACGCCAACGGCGCGATCAATGCCACTACGCCCACCATGTTGCGCGTCGCTGCCGGACCCAATGGCTCGGTCGTGGTCGGCGTCGTCGACATGGCGCAGGGCCAGCTGAACAATGCCTTCCTGTCGCAGAACGGCGGCCAGAGCTGGGTCGACCTGAGCTCCTCGCTGGCCGCCGACACGGTGTCGAACGAGACGGCTGCCAGCGCCACGCGCGGCGCCGCCGCCTATCAGCTCAAGCGCTACGGCGAGGTGATTCCCGGTCTGGCGATCAACCAGGGCGGGCAGGCGGCGACCAACTCGCTGGTGGCGATCGATCCCAACAACCCCAACGTGGTCTATATCGCCGGCGACGGCCGCTACGACAGTGTCACCGGCAGCACCATCGAAGGCGTATCGGCGATACGCGTGGTGGTGAACGCCGACGGCTCGGTGACCTATGCGCCGCTGACCGACAACTTCACCAGCGACCACTCCACCGTGCATCCGGACGCCCGCGCCTTCGCCTTCGACGCGCAGGGCAATCTGCTGATGAGCACGGACGGCGGCCTGTACCGCCGCACCAACCCCTCCAGCGACAACGGCGTCTGGCGCGGATTGAACAACGGCCGCCAGGCGCTGGAGATCTACAGCCTCGGGCTGGATCCCAACACCGGACAGCTCGCCGTGGCGGCGCAGGACAACGGTGCGGCCCGGCAGATGCCGACGAACCGTTCCATCTACCAGCAGATCGGCGGCGGCGACGGCACGCTGGCCCTGATCAACGGCCAGAGCACGCCGGGTTACAGCTACACCTACGTCGCCAGCCAGTACCTGGGCGGCCTGACCCGCTACAAGACCGACGCGCAGGGCAACTATGTCGACACCGTGCCGTGGACGGATGCGAACGGCAACCTGATCGCCAACTTTCCGTTGAGCACGGACATCTATTTCGCACCGGACAGCATGGGCCAGTTCTACACGGTGGCCGGCCCCGGCGGCAGCGACGTCGTCGAGCTCGACTACTACACGATCAACTTCGTCAATCCGTTCGTCCTCAACAACGTCGACAAGAGCCTGATGGCAACCGGCGTGTCGCCGGGCGTGCTGGTGTCGCAGGACAACTTCAACGTGGCGCCGACGCCCTATGTCGCCGGCGACACCGGGTGCACACAATACTGCTACCAGATCCTGCCGTCGTACTTCGCGGGCACCACCGGATTCGTTTCCGCGCTGGACTTCGGCACCCGCGACAACACCTACGCCCTGCTCGCCGGCACCTACCTTTACCAGGACCCGCAGACCGGCAATTTCGCGCGTCTGTTCCGCAGCACCGGCACATCGCTTGGCGGCATCGACCTGCAGCCGGTGTTTTCCTATCCGGTGGCGATGTTTGCGCCCAATGCAGTGCTGTTCGACCCGCGCAGCGAAAACCGCTTCTTCGCCGCCGCGCCCGGAACCAGCGGCAACGGCTTCCTGTGGGGCACGGTCAATGGCGGTGCCACCGGCACGGACTTGACGGCCAACCTGCCGGCGAACTTCATCCGTCCGAACACCCTCGGCTTCATCAGCAGCAATGGCGTCAACGCCCTGCTGGTCGGCGGCATGAACTCGGCAGCCAACGCCGGCGACCCGCTGGTATCGGCCGACAGCGACGCCAGCGGCAACCTCAGCCACTGGCGCCGGCTGGGCAGCGGTCTGCCCAACGCGCAGATCACCGCGATCGACTACCAGCCCGGTCTCGACGCGCTGGCCATCGGCACCTACGGCCGCGGCGCCTGGATGCTGTACGACGTCACCAGCAACTACGCCGACGCCACGGTGCTGCAGTTCGGCCTGGCCAACAACGATTCCAACCCGGACACCTCGCTGCTCACGGGCAACCGCCCGCTGATCAAGTACGGCACCGGCACGCTGACCATCGCCGGCAACGCCACATACACCGGCGGCACCACCATCGACAAGGGTGCCGTGGTGCTGAACGGCTCCGTGCTCAACGGCGTCAAACTGGCGGCGGCGGCGACGCTGGCCGGCAGCGGCTCGGCGACGGGTCAGCTCGATGTGCAGGGCGGCCTGGTGGCGCCGGGCAGCGCCAGCGGCAATACGCTGACCGTCGGCAGCCTGACCAATCAGGGCGGTACCGTGCAGTTCGCCTATGGCCCGGCCAGCGGACAGAATACGCACTTGGCGGTGAACGGCCATGCCGACATCAGCGGGATGCAGCTGATGCTGACACCGACGTCCGCAACGATACCGTTCTACGCCGACTACAGCCTGCTGAGCGCCGGCAGCCTGAGCGGCCAATTCGCCAATGCTGCCAGCACGTCGAGCACGACGGCCTGGCTCAACCTCGCCTCGCTGAAACCGGTCGCCAGCAGCTCCACGCCGGTCCCGACAGCAGTGCCGTCCAGCCAGCTGGCGCGGGTGGATTACCTCAACAACATCTCGCTGGAAATCCTCAATCCGCTGAACTGGACGGCCGGCGCGCGCAACAGCAACCAGAACGCGGTCGGCCAGGCGCTGAACGGCCTGCAGTACACGGCTTCCGGCAACTTCCTCGGCGCGCTCAACAAGGTGGCCAGCGGCAATGTGCCATTGAACCTGGAGGCCATCTCCGGCGAGAGCAGCGTGGCGTCGGCGCGCGCGATCAACCTGGCCGGCGACCGCTTCCTCGCCACGATCGGCGGCCAGATGCTGGATGCGCCGGGTTGCCGCAGCAGCCAGGGCGACCATCCCGGCTGCCGCAATCTCGGCCAGGATGTGGGCGACCACCGATTCTGGGCGCAGACCATGAGCACCACCACCCGCCTGAGCGGCGAGTTCCAGAACAACTATTTCGACGGCAGCGGCATCGCCATCGGTGGCGAGATCGCACTGGGAAAACAGGCCAAGGTCGGCGTCGCGCTCGGCTACAGCAACATGGCAACCAGCACCCCGGCGCTGTTGTCGAACGTGCGTTCGCAATATGACATGCTGGCAGCCTATGCCGAATACCAGCGCGGCCTCTGGTTCATCGGCGGCGTGCTGAGTCACGGCAGCGGCTGGAGCCAAGCCGATCACGCCGGTACGGCCGGTGGGCAAACCGCCAGCGGCAAGCCCAGTGCATCCTCCACGGCGCTGCAGCTGACCTCGGGACTGGACTACCGGCTTGCCCGCAACTGGTTCGTGCAACCGTACGCCGACCTGATGGCGGCGAAATCCACGCAGGATGCCTACAGCGAGTACGGTGCCGGAGCGCTGTCGTTGCACTACGGCAAGATCGACCAGACCCGTTACCAGGGCGATCTGGGCGTGAAGCTGGGTACCTCGTTCGGGAAGGGGAGCACGACTTTCCAACCCTACGTGGGTCTGGCCGAAGCGGCCTCATGGGGCGATCGCCGACCACAGGCGCAGGTGAGCTTCGAAGGCGCACCGGGCACCAGCTTCCAGATCCGCGGCAACAGCGTGCCCCGCTCCTGGTTGAATGCGCAGGCCGGCGTGCACATGGCCTTCGGCAAGTCGGTGTTGTTCGACGTGGGCTACCAGGGCGCGCTGACCGGCCGCCTGCATGACGACTTCTTCAACGCCGGCCTGTCGTGGCGATTCTGATTTAGAACCTTCCGACAAAGATCTCCTGAAGGTCGTCTAAGGTGCACGAAGGGCCAGCGTCGAGCTGGCCCTTCGATTTTGTTGTCCTTCAGGACGCACCAAACCGGCCGACAAAGCAACTGTCGCAAATTCGCGGCCGTCCAAAAGTTGCAAATGAATCTGTTGACCGCAGCGCAGCAATCCCTCTAAGGTTGGTTCCATGTCGCATCTTTCCGCACCCGCACGCAGGCACTACGCCCCGGTTTCCACCGGGCATGCGCTGCGTTGCGGGGCCGGCTGCGGCACGCTTTCCCTCGCCACCACGATTACCACCACGACCACGATTACCACTCGGTCGGGGTGGGTGTCCGTGCGCGAATAGGTTCTTCAACTACGCAACGGCCCCGCCCTCGAAGAGGCGGGCCGTCGCACTCCGACACCGCCAGCGAGCACGGGCCTCATCCGGAGGCTATCGTGAACACCTGTGCATCCCAACTCGCCGAACACCCGCTGCCGCCACGGCTGCTGCCGGTTCAGCCGGCACAGGCCGCGCGCCGCCGTGAGCTGGCCGTAGGCCTGATCGGGCCGGGCCGGGTCGGCAGTGCCTTGCTCGACCAACTGCGCGCCGCACAACCGCGCCTGGCCCGTGATTGCGGACTGGATCTGAAGCTGTGCGGAGTGGTGGCCAGCAAGCGCATGTGGCTGGACTGCGACGATGCCGAACTCAACGGTCGCCACGGCGGCGCGCAGATCTGGCGACCGAACGACCTCGACGCCTTTGCCGCACACGTGCGCGGCAACGACGGTCGCCATGCGCTGTTGATCGACTGCAGCGCCAACGACGAGGTAGCCGCGCACTACGCCCGCTGGCTGGCTTCCGGCACCCATGTGGTGACCCCGAACAAGCTCGCCGGCAGCGGCCCGCTGGCCCGCTGGCAGGCGATTCGCGCGGCCGGCGCCAGCGGTGCGCGCTTCCGCTACGAGGCCACCGTGTGTGCCGGCCTGCCGGTGGTGCAGACCTTGCGCGACCTGCTCGACACCGGCGATGAACTGCTCGCGGTCGAGGGCATGTTCTCCGGTACGCTGGCCTGGCTGTGCAACCGCCACGACGGTCGCCAGCCCTTCTCCGCGCTGGTGCGCGAGGCGCACGCGCTGGGCTATACCGAGCCCGACCCGCGCGACGACCTGTCGGGCATCGACGTGGCGCGCAAGCTGGTGATCCTGGCGCGCGAGGCCGGCTGGCCGCTGTCGATGGAAGATGTGGCGGTGGAAAGCCTGGTGCCGCCGACGCTGGCCGCGCTGCCGCTGGAGACCTGCCTGCAACGGCTGGACGAACTGGATGCACCGATGGCCGCCAAGCTGGCGGCGGCGCGCGCCGAGGGTGGCGTGCTGCGCCACGTCGCCCACCTGGACCGGCATGGCCGCGCCAGCGTGCGGCTGGCCGTGCTGCCGGCCACGCATGCGTTCGCGCATACCCGGCTCACCGACAACGTGGTGCAGTTCAGCACCCGCCGCTACTGCGATAATCCGATGCTGGTGCAGGGTCCCGGTGCCGGCCCGGAAGTCACCGCCGCCGGCGTGTTCGCCGACTTGCTGCGCATCGCCGAAGCGCTGGAGGCGCGCGCATGAGCACCGATTTCATGAGTGCCGATCTCCTGAGTACCGATCTGCCGGAACCCGTCATGGCCTCGCCCCGTCGTCCCAAACAGCTGCAACTCGCCCGTGCCTTCGCGCCCGCCAGCGTCGGCAACGTGGCGGTCGGCTTCGACCTGCTCGGTCACAGCCTGGCCGGTGCCGGCGATCGCGCCGAAGTGCGCCGCATCGACGCGCCGGAAGTGCGCATCGCGGCGATCCACGGCTGCGTCACCGAACTGCCGACCGACCCGCGCCAGAACACCGCCGGGGTCGCCCTGCTGGCCCTGCGCAAGGCGCTCGGCCTGCAGCACGGTTTCGAACTGGTGCTGCACAAGGGCATCGCGCTGGGTTCGGGCATGGGCGGTTCGGCCGCCTCCTGCGTGGCGGCGCTGGTGGCCGCCAACGCGTTGCTGGCACAGCCGTTGCCGCGCGAGGCGCTGTACGGCTTCGCGCTGGACGGCGAGGCGCTGGCCAGCGGCAGCCGGCACGGCGACAACCTCGGTGCGATGCTGCTCGGCGGCCTGGTGCTGGCCACCCACGACCGTCTGCTGCGCATTCCGGTGCCGGCCGACTGGCATTGCGCACTGGTGCATCCGCACATCGTGCTGGAAACCCGCAAGGCACGCGCGGCACTGGCCGGCCATTACGCACTGGGCGAATTCGTGGCGCAAAGCGCGAACCTCGCGCTGGTGCTGGCCGGCTGCTGGCGCGGCGAGGCGGCGCTGGTGCGCGAAGGCCTGAAGGACGTGCTGGTGGAACCGCGCCGTGCGCCGCTGATACCGAATTTCGCGCGGGTCAAGCAGGCCGCGCTGGACCACCACGCCATGGGCGCCAGCATCTCCGGCGCCGGCCCCAGCGTGTTCGGCTGGTACGAAAACCGCGCCGACGCCGAGGCCGTCGGCAGCGCGATGCAGGCCGCGTTCGCCGAAGCCGGCCTGGACAGCGACGCCTGGGTGTCGCCGGTCAACGGACCGGCCGCCGCATTGATCGACTCCCTCGACGAGGAGCTCCAGCCATGAGCGCGAACCTTGTAGGAGCGCACCCTGTGCGCGAATGCTCTTGCTCTGCCCCGGAACCCTTTCGCGCACAGGGTGCGCTCCTACACCGAGGTGCGCATGAGTGATCCATTGCGCTATGTCAGCACGCGCGGCGGCAGCCCGGCGGTAACCATCGGTCAAGCGATCACCGCCGGGCTCGCCCCGGACGGCGGACTCTACGTGCCCGAGGCGCTGCCACAACTGGACCCGGCCGCATTCGACCCGCACGGCACGCTCGCCGACAACGCCGCGACGCTGCTCGCGCCGTTCTTCGCCGGCGATGCGCTGGGCGCCGAGCTGCCCGCGATCTGCGCCGAGGCGCTCGACCTGCACACGCCGCTGCGCCCGCTGGCCTGCGGCAACGCGAACGTGCTGGAGCTGTTCCACGGTCCGACCGCCGCGTTCAAGGACGTCGGTGCGCGCTTCCTGGCTGCCTGCATGGCCCGGTTGCCGCGCGCCGACCGGCGGCCGCTGACGATCCTGGTCGCCACCTCCGGCGACACCGGCGCGGCGGTGGCGGCGGCGTTCCATCGGCAACCCGGCATGCAGGTGGTGATCCTGTATCCCGACGGGCTGGTCTCGCCGCGCCAGGCGCACCAGCTCGGCTGCTTCGGCGACAACGTGCACGCGCTGCGCGTGGCCGGACGCTTCGACGACTGCCAGCGCATGGTCAAGGCCGCGCTCGCCGACCACGCATTGCAGGCGCAAGTGCCGATGTCCTCGGCCAACAGCATCAGCCTGGGTCGCCTGCTGCCGCAGATGAGCTACTACGCGCACGCCGCGCTGGGCTGGTGGCGCGAGCACGGCACGCCGCTGAACGTGATCGTGCCCACCGGCAACCTCGGCAATGCCATGGCCTGCCTGTGGGTGCGCGCGATGGGCCTGCCGATCGGCGGGGTGCAGCTGGCATGCAACGCCAACGCCACCCTGCCGGAGTTCTTCGCCGGCGCCGACTATCGCCCCCGCGACGCGGTGGCGACGCTGGCCAATGCGATGGACGTGGGTGCGCCGAGCAACTTCGAACGCTTGCGCTGGACCTTTCCCGAGCCGGCCGTGCTGCGCGCCTTGTTGCAGGCGCACAGTGTCGACGACGCGGCGATCCAGCGCACCATCGCCCGCCACGCGCGCGAGCATGGCGAAGTGTTCTGCCCGCATACCGCGACCGCCGTGCATCGGCTCGACCGGTTGCGCGCGGCCGGCGATACGGCGGACTGGACAGTGGTCGCCACCGCGCATCCGGCCAAGTTCGAAAGCGTGGTGGAGCCGCTGATCGGACATCCGCTTGCGGTTCCCGAAGCGCTGGCGAGCATGCTGGCGCGCAGCGCCAGCGCCGAACCGCTGGCCGCCACCGACGCGGCATTGCACGACTGGCTGACCCGGCGACTGCCGTAGGAGCGCACCCTGTGCGCGAATGCTCTTCGCGAAATGCCATTGCGGATGTTTCGAGAAGAGCATTCGCGCACAGGGTGCGCTCCTACGGGCATCCGCAGCGGCGAACCAAGATTATCGTCTGGACTTCTGGACGTCCGAACACACCCGGCGAACAAATTTCACATGAAACTGTTGACGCCGCCGTGCAAGCTGCCCTATGGTCGGGTCATGTCGCAACGCAGCAGCCCCCGCAGCAGCACCGAAATGATCCGTCCAACGACGGGTCACGGCCTGTTGCAACTGCGCGGCACGCTTCTTCTTGCGCTCGTACTCGTCCTCCTCATTACCAACGGAGGTGCGGGCTGAGGGCATGTGTCCAGGTAGATAGAAAATAACCTGAAGACTCCCGAAGAACCCCGCACCGGCAACGGCGCGGGGTTTTTTGTTGCCTTCGGCTCGACATCAACGGAGCCAGCGATGAACCCCGAATCAACCAAAACAACTGCAGGACCCGGCAGCGTCAGCGCCGCAGCCGGGCGCGTACGCATTTTCGACACCACCTTGCGCGATGGCGAGCAGGCCCCCGGCTTCTCGATGGATCGTCGCGCCAAGCTGCGCATGGCACACGCGCTGGAGGCGCTGGGCGTGGACATCCTCGAGGCCGGCTTCCCTCAGGCCTCGCCCGACGACTTCGCCGCGGTGGCCGAGATCGCCCGCACCCTCAAGAACACCACCGTGTGCGGCCTGGCGCGTTGCCAGGCCGGCGACATCGATGCCGCCGGCCGCGCGCTGGAGGCGGCCCGGCACTCGCGCATCCACGTGTTCCTGTCGACCAGCCCGCTGCATCGCGAGCACAAGCTGGGCATGAGCAAGGCGCAGGTGCTTGATGCCGCGGTAGCCGGCGTGGAGCGGGCGCGCGGGCTGTGCCACGAAGTGGAGTTCTCCGCCGAGGACGCGCTGCGCACCGAACCGGAATTTCTCGCCGAAGTGTTCAGCGCCGCGGTGGCGGCCGGCGCCACCACGCTCAACGCGCCCGACACGGTCGGCTACACCACGCCGTCGGAAATCGTCGAGCTGTTTACCTGGCTGCGGCAGCACGTGCGCGGCGCGGAGCAGGTGATCTTCTCCAGCCACTGCCACGATGACCTGGGCATGGCGGTAGCCAACTCCATGGCTGCGATAAGCGCCGGCGCACGCCAGGTGGAATGCACCATCAACGGCATCGGCGAGCGTGCCGGCAATGCCGCACTGGAGGAAATCGTGATGGCGCTGAAGGTGCGTGCCGCGCACTTCGGCGTCGACACCCGCATCGATACCCGCAAGCTGCACCCCACTTCGCGCCTGCTGACCCAGTTGACCGGCCAGGTGGTACAGCGCAACAAGGCGATCGTCGGCGACAACGCATTTGCGCATGAAGCCGGCATCCACCAGCACGGCATGCTCAAGCACCGCGGTACCTACGAGATCATGCGCCCGCAGGACGTCGGCATCGCCGAGCCCCGGCTGGTGCTGGGCAAGCATTCGGGTCGCGCCGCGCTGCGCCAGCGCCTGCAGACGCTGGGCCATGCGCCGGACGACGCCGGGATGGATGCGATCTTCGCCCGCTTCAAAACGCTGGCTGACAAGAAGCGCGCCATCCACGACGAGGACCTGGAAGCGATCGCGCTGGGCCAGGATCCGGATGCGGCCGGCCCCTGGCATATCGTGCAACTCAACACCGCCACCCATCTGGGCGGCAGCGCCTCGGCCTCGGTGAAGCTGGCCCATGACGACGGTCGCGACGCCAGCGAGGCGTCGATCGGCGACGGTCCGGTGGATGCCGTACTGCGCGCGATCGAACGCGCCACCGGCAACGACCTCGAGCTGACCGACTTCCAGGTGCGTTCGGTCAGCGAGGGCGGCGACGCGCAAGGCCAGGCGCAGCTCACCGTACGCCAGGGCGAACGCGAATGGACCGGCCATGGCGTCAGTACCGACATCGTCGAGGCGGCCGCGCTGGCCGCACTGGCCATCGTCAACCGCATCGAGCGGCAGTCGCCGGCCGGTCGCCAGCCGGCAACGCTCGCCACCCTGGCAACCCCGAGGATCCATCCATGAACACCGCTTTCCTCTGGCACAACGGCCGCATCAAGCCCTGGGCCGAGGCCACCGTCCACGTCAGCACGCATGCCCTGCACTACGGCTCCTCGGTGTTCGAGGGCGAGCGCGTGTATGCCACGCCACAGGGTCCGGCCTATTTCCGCCTGGCCGACCACACGCAGCGCTTGTTCGAATCGGCGCGCGTGTACGACATCGCCATCGGCTACAGCGAGGACGAGATCAACGCCGCCTGCCTGGAGCTGATCCGTGCGAACGACATGCGTTCGGCCTATGTGCGGCCGATCGTGTTCCGCGGCGCCGGTGGGCTGGGCGTGCTGCCGAAGCAGGGCGCGCCGGTGGACGTGGCGATCATGGCACTGGACTGGGGCGCCTACCTCGGCGAGGCGATCGAAAAAGGCGCGGATGTGTGCGTGTCGTCCTGGCACCGCCCCGCACCGAATACGCTGCCGAGCTGGGCCAAGGCGGGCGGCAACTATCTGTCGAGCCAGCTGATCGCCGCCGAGGCGCGCCGCGGCGGCTACGACGAAGGCATCGCGCTGGGCCACAACGGACTGCTCAGCGAGGGCGCGGGCGAGAACCTGTTCCTGGTGAAGAAAGGCAAGCTGCTGACCCCGCCGACCAGCGCCGGCATCCTGGCCGGCATCACCCGCGACTCGGTGATCATGCTGGCGGCGGATCTTGGCCTGACGCTGGAAGAGCGCGACCTGCCGCGGGAAGCGCTGTACAGCGCCGACGAAATCTTCATGACCGGCACCGCCGCCGAAATCACTCCGGTGCGTTCGGTCGACCGCAAGACGGTGGGCAAGGGCGAACCCGGGCCGATCACCCGCGCGCTGCAGCAGGCGTTCTTCGGCCTGTTCGATGGCCGCACCGCGGATCGCCGGGGCTGGCTGGAATATGTGGGTGCGGTTGTATCTCGTGCGGTCGTCCCTGACCGCGAGGCACTGTCTGTTGATACCCGCGCTCAGGGACGAGCGCACGAGAAAGTGGAGATCCCGGCATGAGTTCGCCCAAAACTCTGTTCGAGAAGATCTGGGACGCGCATGTGGTGGTGGCCGAGAGCGCCGACACGCCGGCGATCCTGTATGTGGATCTGCACCTGGTGCATGAGGTCACCTCGCCGCAGGCGTTCAGCGAGCTGCGCGAGCGCGGGCTGAAGCTGCGCCGCCCTGACCGCATGCTGGCCACGCTGGATCATTCCACCCCGACCCTGCCCGCCGGCAGCGACGGCGAGCGGCCCTATGCGAACGACGAGGCCCGGGCGCAGGTCACGAAGCTGGAGACGAACTGCCGCGAGTTCGGCGTCGCACTGCACGGCTGGGACAGTGCCGACCGCGGCATCGTGCACGTGATCGGCCCGGAGCTGGGGGCGACCCAGCCGGGCATGACCATCGTCTGCGGCGACAGCCACACCTCCACCCATGGCGCGTTCGGCGCGCTGGCGTTCGGCATCGGCACCACCGAGGTCGGCCACGTGATGGCCACCCAGTGCCTGCTGCAGCGCAAGCCGAAAACACTCGCCATCCATGTGGACGGCCAGTTGCCGAAAGGCGTCGGCGCCAAGGACCTGATCCTGCACATCATCGGCCAGATCGGCGTCGACGGCGGCACCGGCCACGTCATCGAGTATCGCGGCCCGGCAGTCCAGGCGCTGTCGATGGAAGAGCGCATGACGGTGTGCAACATGTCGATCGAGGCCGGCGCGCGTGCCGGTCTGATCGCGCCGGACGAAACCACCTTCGCCTGGCTGAAGGGCCGCCCACAGGCGCCGCAGGGCGCGGCCTGGGACGCCGCCGTGGCACGCTGGCGCCAGCTGCCCAGTGATGCGGGTGCGCAGTACGACCGCGAGGTGCGCATCGATGCCGAGGCGGTGAAGCCGACGGTGACCTACGGCACCCACCCGGGCATGGCGATCGCGATGGACGCGCCGGTGCCGGCCGCCCGCAACGCGCAGGAACGCCGCGCACTCGACTACATGCAGAGCGCGCCCGGCAAGCCGATGCAGGGCACGCCGGTCGACGTGGTGTTCGTCGGCAGCTGCACCAACTCGCGCCTGTCCGATCTGCGCGAAGCCGCCGGCGTGTTGCGCGGCCGGCGCATCGCCGACGGCGTGCGCATGCTGGTGGTGCCCGGCTCCGAGGCGGTGCGCCGCGACGCCGAGCGCGAAGGGTTGCACGAGGTATTCGCCGCCGCCGGCGCCGAATGGCGCGTGCCCGGCTGCTCGATGTGCATCGCGATGAACGGCGACCTGGCGCAGCCCGGCCAGCTGGTGGTGAGCACCTCCAACCGCAATTTCGAAGGCCGCCAGGGCAAGGGCGCGCGCACGGTGCTGGCCAGCCCGGCCACCGCGGCCGCCTCGGCCGTGGCCGGCCGCATCGCCGATCCGCGCGACTACCTGGCGGAGGTGGCGGCATGAAGATTGACGCTCACCGCGCACTGCTCCCTCTCCCCCGCGGGGAGAGGGCTGGGGTGAGGGGGCACGGTCGCGACGTGGCTGCATCAGAGCGCGCTTCGATCAGCAGCTGGGCGAGCACCCGCCCCTCACCTCAATCCTCTCCCCAAAGGGGAGAGGAAGCGAACGCAAGAAGCGAGGAATTTCATTGATGCAGCCCGTCACCCGTATCCACTCGCGCACCGCCGTGCTGGCGGACGAGAACATCGACACCGACCGCATCATCCCGGCGCGCTTCCTCACCACCACCACGCGCGAAGGGCTGGGCCGGCTGTGCTTCCACGACTGGCGCTATCAGGCCGACGGCAGCGACAACCCGGCCTTTCCGCTGAACCAGCCGCAGGCCAAGGACTGCGCGATTCTGGTCGCGGGACGCAACTTCGGTTGCGGCTCGTCGCGCGAGCACGCGCCCTGGGCGCTGCTGGACTACGGCATCCAGGCGGTGCTGTGCAGCGAGATCGCGGACATCTTCCGCAACAACGCGCTGAAGAACGGCCTGCTGGCGATCATGGTCAGCGAGGCCGAACACCGCTGGCTGCTGGAGCATCCGGGCATCGAGTTGTCGATCGACGTGCGCGGCGAGTTCATCGAGCTGCCCGACGGCGGCCACGTCGCGTTCCAGCTCGAACCGTTCGCGCGGCACTGCCTGCTCAACGGTGTCGACCAGCTCGGCTATCTGCTGCAGCACGCCAAGGCGATCCGCGCATTCGAAGCACGCGTGGGAGAGGCAGCATGAAGTTCGCCCATACCCTCCCCCTCCCTCGCGTCACCCCAGCGAAAGCCGGGGTCCAGCGTCTTCGCGGGGCGCGGAAAAGTCACTGGATGACTCGCTTCGCTCGCCCCTTCGGGGCCGCCTTGCAGGCGTTCTGCGCGCGGAGCGCTTGTCCGGCTTTCGCCGGGATGACGGCGAGGAAGAACCAGACGCCCCCGACATTGCCCACCCACCCGGAGTCGCACGCATGAAAGCCCATATCGTCACCCTGCCCGGCGATGGCGTCGGCACCGAAGTCACCGCGGCGGCGGTTGCCGTACTCGAGGCGGTGGCCGAACACTACGGGCACCAAATCGATTTCGAGGAACACGCGATCGGCGGCTGCGCCATCGATGCCTGCGGCGAACCGCTGCCGGGCGCCTCGCTGGCGGCATGCCGGAAGGCCGATGCGGTATTGCTGGGCGCGGTCGGCGGGCCGAAATGGTCCGATCCGAATGCACCGGTGCGACCGGAGCAGGGCCTGCTGGCCTTGCGCGCCGCGCTCGGGGTGTATGCCAACCTGCGTCCGCTGCGGGTGCATCCGGCGCTGGCCGCGCTGTCGCCGCTGAAGAGCGAGCGGCTCAAGGGCGTCGATGTGCTGTTCGTGCGCGAACTGACCGGCGGCGCCTACTTCGGCGCGAAAACGCGCACGACGGATACCGCCACCGACGAATGCAAGTACACCGTGGCCGAGATCGAACGGGTGGTGCGCCGCGCGTTCGAACTGGCGCGCGGCCGTCGCCGCCAGCTCACCTCGGTGGACAAGGCCAACGTGCTGGAGACCTCGCGGCTGTGGCGCAACACGGTGCAGCGCATCGCCGCCGACTATCCCGACGTGAAGGTGGAGCACCAGCTGGTCGACTCGATGGCGATGCTGCTGCTGACCCACCCGGCACGCTATGACGTGGTGGTCACCGAGAACCTGTTCGGCGACATCCTCACCGACGAGGCGGCCGCGCTGGCCGGCTCGCTCGGCCTGCTGCCCTCGGCCTCGCTGGGCGACGGCCATCGCGGCCTGTACGAACCGATCCATGGCTCGGCGCCGGACATCGCCGGCACCGGCGTGGCCAACCCCATCGGTGCGATCCTCTCCGCCGCGCTGCTGCTGCGCCATTCGCTGGGGCTGGAAGCCGAAGCTCTGGCGATCGAGGCCGCCGTCGCGCGGGTGCTGGAGCACGGGCCGCGCAGCCGCGACATCGGCGGCCATGCCGGCACCGACGCGGTGCGCGATGCCGTGCTGGTCGCGCTGGCCGATCAGGTGAACACCAGCCGTGCCTTTTTCAGTGGTGTGCGCGCATGCGGCTGATCCCACCGCCACGCCATTCCCGGACGCCAGCAGGCTGTCGGGCAAAGCCCGACAGCCTGCCAACCGCGTCCATCCCTTGCTCCCCCTGCGTGCGTGAGGTACGGGCACTTGCCCCAGTGCATGCCGACTCTCCTCGGCGCCACCCCTCCCCGTCCCTGCACGCAGGGGGACATTCATCGTTCCAAACATTCATCGTTCCAAACATGGAGTTGTCATGCGCAGTGATCTGATCAAGAGCGGCCCTGACCGTGCACCCGCCCGCGCGATGCTGCGCGCGACCGGGCTGGACGACAAGGCCATCGCCCGCCCGCTGGTGGCGGTGGTGCACACCTGGTCCAACGTGAGTCCGTGCAACCTCAACCTGCGCGACTTGGCGGTCGAGGCCGCCGCCGGCATCCGTGCCGCCGGCGGTACGCCGATCGAGTTCAACACCATCGCGGTCACCGACGGCATCGCGATGGGTACCTCGGGCATGCGTGCCTCGCTGGTCAGCCGCGAGGTGATCGCCGATTCGATCGAGCTGGCGGTGGATGGCCACTGCCTCGATGCGATGGTGGTGCTATGCGGCTGCGACAAGACCATTCCGGCCGCGGCGATGGCGCTGGCCCGGTTGAACATCCCCGGCGTGGCGCTGTACGGCGGCACCATCGCGCACGGCACGCACAAGAACCATCCGATCACCATCCAGCAGGTGTTCGAGGCGGTTGGCGCCTACGGTGCCGGCACCATCGACGCTGCCGAACTGACCGCGGTCGAACGCGATGCCTGCCCCGGCGCCGGCGCCTGCGGCGGCCAGTTCACCGCCAACACGATGGCGATGGTGCTGTCCACGCTGGGCCTGTCGCCACTGGGCTACAACGACATTCCGGCCACCCATCCGGCCAAGGGCGCGGCCGCCTATCGCTGCGGCGAGCTGGTGGTGGAATGCCTGGCGGCGAACCGTACGCCGCGCGAACTGATCACCCGCACCTCGCTGCGCAACGCGGCGCGGATGGTTGCCGCCACCGCCGGCTCGACCAACGCGATCCTGCACCTGCTGGCGATCGCCCGCGAAGCCGGCGTGCCGTGGAGCATCGAAGACTTCGAGCCGGCTTCGGCGCAAACCCCGGTGATCGCCGACCTGCTACCCGGCGGGCGCTACACCGCGGTCGAGCTGTTCGGCGCCGGCGGCAGCGCACGCGTGGCGCAGGAACTGATCGCCGCCGGCATGCTGGAGGACGCCCCCACCATCACCGGCCGCAGCCTGTTCGCCGAAGCCGCCGCCGCACCGCGCGCCGAAAAGCAGGACGTGGTCCATCCGGTGAGCGCGCCGCTGAAGCCGCGCGGCGGCTACTCGATCCTGTACGGCAACCTTGCGCCGGAAGGCTGCATCCTCAAGCTGGCCGGCAAGAGCGGCAATTTCGAGGGCACGGCGCGCGTGTTCGAAAGCGAAGAGGACGCCTTCGCCGCGGTGCAGGGCGACCGCATCCATGCCGGCGACGTCATCGTGATCCGCAACGAAGGGCCGGCCGGCGGACCGGGCATGCGCGAAATGCTCGGCGTCACCGCGGCGCTGGTCGGCCGCGGCCTCGGCAACGACGTGGCGCTGATCACCGACGGGCGCTTCTCCGGCGCCACCCATGGCTTCATGGTCGGCCACGTCGCGCCGGAAGCGGTGCGCGGCGGCCCGATCGCCCTGCTCAAGGACGGCGACCACATCGCGATCGACGCAGTCGCCCGCACGCTTTCCACCGACGCCGACCTGGAGAGCCGGCGCGCCGGCTGGCGTGCACCCGCACCCAAGGTCACCGCCGGTGCGCTGGCCAAGTACGCCCGCCTGGTCGGCTCGGCCTCCGACGGCGCCAACACCCATCCCGCTACAGCCGTCCAGACGGCCAAACCTTCCCCTACCCCTATCGACCAAGGAGTTACCGCATGAGCACCAACAGCAATCCGAACCCCCTCGCCAAGGCGCGCATCGCCGTGCTCGGCTACGGCAGCCAGGGCCGCGCCCATGCGCTCAACCTTCGCGACTCCGGACTCGACGTGGTCGTGGGCCTGCGTCCGAACGGCCCGACCTGGCACAAGGCCAAGGCCGAGGGCTTCACAGTCGCCGAGCCCGGCGAGGCAGTGAAAGGCGCCGACCTGGTCGCGGTGCTGACGCCGGACATGGTGCAGCCCACGCTGTACACCGAGTCGATCGAGCCGAACATCAAGCCCGGCGCGGCGCTGCTGTTCGCGCACGGCTTCAACGTGCACTTCGGCCAGATCGTGCCGCGCAAGGACATCGACGTGATCCTGGTCGCGCCCAAAGGCCCCGGCGCGCTGGTGCGCACCGAGTATGAGCGCGGCCGCGGCGTGCCGTGCATCTGGGCGGTCTACCAGGACGCCAGCGGCCATGCCGAGGCGATCACCAGGGGCTACGCCGACGGCATCGGTGGCGGCCGCGCGATGATCATCAAGACCGACTTCAAGGAAGAGACCGAGACCGACCTGTTCGGCGAGCAGGCGGTGCTGTGCGGTGGCGCCAGCGAGCTGGTGATCGCCGGCTTCGAGACGCTGGTGGAAGCCGGCTACCAGCCGGAGATCGCCTATTACGAGGTGATGCACGAGCTGAAGCTGATCGTCGACCTGTTCTACGAGGGCGGCCTGACCAAGATGCTGCAGTTCGTCTCCGAGACCGCGCAGTACGGCGACTACGTCAGCGGCCCGCGGGTGATCGACGCCGGCGTCAAGGCACGCATGAAGGACGTGCTCACCGACATCCAGGACGGCACCTTCGCGAAGAACTGGACCGAGGAATACAAGGCCGGCCTGCCCAACTACAAGCGCCTGAAGCAGGCCGACCTGGATCACCCGATCGAGCAGGTCGGCGCCAAGTTGCGCGCGCGCATGCCGTGGCTGCAGCCGTCGCAGCCATCGGCCGCCAAACCCGCGGCCGAGCCGTTGAAGAAAGCGGGCTAGAGGTGCGCCGGGTTCGCCCGCTGCGGGCGAACCCGGAACCACCATCCACCGCACCATCGAGGAAGACAGCTTGTGAATGCGCAACCGTTGAAAGCCCGGATTGAAACCGACCACCACCCGTTGGCCGGCCAGCTGATGACCGGCGCCGATGTCGTCGTGCAGGTGCTGGCCGACGAGCACGCCGGCGTGCTGTTCGGCTACTCCGGCGGCGCGATCCTGCCGGTATACGACGCGTTGTTCCGCTACAACGCCGAGCACCTGAACGTCGACGGCAGCGAGCCGATGCCGCTGATCGTGCCGGCCAACGAACAGGGCGCCGGCTTCATGGCCAGCGGCTATGCGCGGGCCTCGGGCAAGGTCGGCGTGGCGGTGGTCACCTCCGGCCCGGGCGCCACCAACATGGTCACCCCGGTACGCGATGCGATGGCGGACTCGACCCCGCTGGTGGTGATCTGCGGCCAGGTGCCGACCACCTCGCTGGGCAGCGACGCGTTCCAGGAGGCGCCGGTCAGCAACATCATGGGCGCGTGCGCCAAGCACGTGTTCCTGGTGACCGAGGCGGACACGCTGGAGGCGACGCTGCGCAGCGCATTCGAGATCGCGCGCACCGGCCGGCCCGGCCCGGTGGTGGTGGACATTCCCAAGAACGTGCAGAACACCGACATGCATTTCGACGGCCGTTGCCGGCTGCCGGTCCCCGGTTATCGCGCCCGCCTGCGCGCGGTCGAGGAAGCCCATCTGGATGACGACGCCTGCGCCGCCTTTTTCGCCGCGCTGGGTGCGGCCCGACGACCGCTGATCTATGCCGGCGGCGGGGTGATCGCGGCGGCGGCGGCACCGGCGCTGCGCGCCTTCGTCGATGCCTTCGGCGTGCCGGTGACCACCACCCTGATGGGGCTGGGCGCACTGGACACCACCGACCCGCTGGCGCTGCACATGCTGGGCATGCACGGCACCGCCTACGCCAACTACGCGGTGGAGGACTGCGACTTCGTGCTGGCGCTGGGCGCACGCTTCGACGACCGCGTGGCCGGGGTACCCGACAAGTTCGCCCCACTGGCGAAATTCGTCGCCCAGGTGGACATCGACCCGGCCGAGATCAGCAAGGTCAAGGCGGTGCACTGGCATCACGTCGGGCCGCTGGTGCGCACGCTGCAGCGCCTGACCCAGTACGGTCTGGCGCATGGCTTCAAGCCCGCGCTGGGTCCGTGGCACGCCCACGTGGCCGAACTCAAGCGCGTGCATGCGCTGAACTACGACCGCGCCAGCGCGCTGATCCAGCCCTATGCGGTGATCGAGGAAATCAACCGGCATACCCAGGGCCGCGCGATCATCTCGACCGGCGTGGGCCAGCACCAGATGTGGGCGGCGCAATACTTCGACTTCCGCGCGCCGCGGCACTGGCTCACCTCCGGCTCGATGGGCACGATGGGCTTCGGCCTGCCGGCGGCGGTCGGCGCCCAGTTCGCGCGGCCCGACGCGCTGGTGATCGACATCGACGGCGACGCCAGTATCCGCATGAACATCGGCGAGCTGGAGACCGTCACCACCTACAGCCTGCCGGTCAAGGTGGTGGTGCTCAACAACATCGGCGACGGCATGGTGCGGCAGTGGCAGAAGCTGTTCTTCAAGGGCCGCTTCGCCGCCTCGGACAAGAGCCTGCACCGCAAGGATTTCGTCAAGGCGGCACAGGCGGACGGCTTTGCCTGGGCGCAGAAGCTGGACGACCCGGCCGCGCTGGCCGCCACCATCGCCGAATTCCTGGCGTTCGACGGACCGGCCTTTCTCGAGGTGATGATCGACCCCGACGCCGGCGTGTATCCGATGGTCGGGCCGGGCGCCACCTATGCCGAGATGATCACCGGCGACTTCATCGCGGCGCGCAGTGCGTCCACCGCGACCGGCGATGCCCCCAATGACATGTTCTAGCTGCGCCGCACCGGCGGCTGCGAGGTTTGCATGAAACACACCCTGTCCATCCTGCTGCAGAACGAATCCGGCGCGCTGGCCCGCGTGGCCGGCATGTTCGCCGCGCGCCACGTCAACATCGACACGTTGACGGTGGCCGCCACCCACGACCCGTCCGTCTCGCAGCTGACCCTGGTGCTGCAGGGCGACGAGTCGGTGCTGGAGCAGATCGTGCGCCAGACGCGCAAGCTGATCGACGTGCTCGACGTCAGCTCGCTGTCGCTGGTCGGTGCCGAGCAAAGCGGGCGACCGGCGCTGGCCGCCACGCCGTGAATGCCCGGCCGGCCACCCTGACGGCGGCCGCGGGTGCGCCAGCGCTTCTGGACGATCACGATCTGCTGCGCCGGGCGCAGGCGGCGCGCGTGTATGACGTCGCCCGCGAAAGCGCACTGGAACCGGCGCCGCTGCTGACCGCCCGGCTCGGTCAGCCGGTGCTGCTCAAGCGCGAGGATCAGCAGCCGGTGTTCTCGTTCAAGCTGCGCGGCGCCTACAACCACATGGTGCAGTTGGACGCGACGCAGCGCGCGCGCGGCGTGATCGCCGCGTCGGCCGGCAACCATGCACAGGGCGTGGCGCTGGCGGCGGCGAAGCTGGGCATCCGCGCCACCATCGTGATGCCGGTGACCGCGCCGCGGGTCAAGGTCGACGCGGTGCGCCGGATCGGCGGCGCGATGGTGCAGGTGGTATTGACCGGCGACTCCTACAGCGACGCCCAGGCCGAGGCCGCACGGCAGCAGGCGCTCGACGGCAAGACCTTCGTGCATCCGTTCGACGACCGCGACGTGATCGCGGGCCAGGCCACGGTCGGCCTGGAGATCCTGCGCCAGCATCCCGGCCCGCTGCACGCGGTGTTCGTGCCGGTCGGCGGTGGCGGGCTGCTGGCCGGGGTCGCCGCATGCATCAAGCTGCAACGCCCCGAAGTCAAGGTGATCGGCGTGCAGGCGCAGGACTCCGACGCGATGGCGCGCTCGCTGGAAACCGGCCAGCGCGTGCTGCTCGACCAGGTCGGGCTGTTCGCCGACGGCACCGCCGTCAAGCAGGTCGGCGCACTCACGTTCGAACTGTGCCGACGGCATGTCGATGCGATGCTGCGGGTGGACACCGACGAGGTCTGCGCCGCGATCCGCGACGTCTACGAAAGCACCCGCAGCGTGCCCGAACCGGCCGGCGCGCTGGCGCTGGCCGGGCTCAAGCAGTACGCCGCCGCCCACCCATCGTGCGACGGCGCGCTGGTGGCGATCGTCTCCGGCGCCAACATGAATTTCGACCGCCTGCGCTTCGTGGCCGAACGCGCCGAGGTCGGCGAGCAACGCGAAGCGGTGTTCGCGGTGACCATCCCCGAGGAGCGCGGCAGCTTCCGCCGCTTCTGCGCCACGCTGGGCCAGCGCAGCATCACCGAGTTCAACTACCGCATCGGCGACGCGCAGGCGGCGCACATCTTCGTCGGCGTGCAGATCGCCAGCCACGACGAACGCGAGACCCTCGTCGCCGCGTTCCACGCGCAGGGTTTCGGCGTGCTCGACCTCACCGACGACGAGCTGGCCAAGCTGCACCTGCGCCACATGATCGGCGGCCGCTCGCCGCTGGCGCACGACGAACTGCTGTACCGCTTCGACTTCCCCGAACGCCCCGGCGCACTGGTCCGTTTCCTCGGCCATATGCACCCGGACTGGAACATCAGCCTGTTCCACTACCGCAGCCAGGGCGCCGACTACGGCAGCATCCTGATCGGCATCCAGGTCCCCACCGACGAACGCCCAATGTTCCGCCAGTTCCTGCACACCCTGGGCTACCCCTGGGGCGACGAGAGCGAGAACCCGGCGTATCGGTTGCTGTTGCGGGGGTAGCGGAATAGTGCAGCGCTTGCTGCGTGGCGGATGGCCGTGGCCAGCATCGCCCGGATGAAAGCCGCCGCACGCGCCCGACCAGTCAACACGGTGTCAGCCACTTGCGTAGCGCCGTTATGCACCCGCTTTCGATGACACAAAAGCGCTACGCCTCCGGGTTTGCCGATATGCAGCGCACGACGAGCCACAGCCCCCCCCCCCACAGGCACGCCGGCAAGAAGTCGAGCGCGCAGGGATAAGATTGATTGACGATAGCGACCGCGAGGCGGACGATGCCGTGCAATGCCCCGGATGCGGGGTTCACTTGTAGTTAGGCAGCGAATGAATCAAGACTTGTTGCGTCAACGAAGGAACCTCATCGCAACCAGTGCGGTTCTTTTGGTTTTCGACTTCGCTCAGGTAACGATCACCAAAGTCAGTGTGCTTGGCACAGAGCTGCTTGTAGGTAATGCCAAAATACTCATGATCTGCGCTTGGGTACTTTGGGCATACTTTCTCCTCCGCTACTATCAGTACTGGCGAGCGGAGCCAGATCAGCACATCCGCAGTTCCTTCAAGAAACGCCTCGACGCCTATGCACGTTCATACACTAAGGCCACGGCGTTTCAAGACGCGGCTGGGCAGGGCTATGACAACTACAAAATTACTCGGACGGGATTGGCTAGCTGGTCCTATACCATCCAAGTCTATGACCCCGTCAAGGGCAACATGAAAGACGGCCCCGTATTCGCCCTTCCTGCATGGAGGCTTGCGGCGTGGTCACTGAAGTCAGCCCTGTTTGTCGGCATTCAAACACCACATGCAACTGACCACATTCTACCGTTTGCACTTGCCATCGCGGCACCAGTTATTACCTTGTGCACTAGGCTGTAGCGGTAGTTCGTGGTCCACTACCTTATTCAGGCGTCAGCCTCCCCCTAAACATGTCTGTTGACTACTTTGAACGTTTCTTCACTAAGGATGGCTTCGACTTCGGAGGTCTGCTCAATGCAGATTTCTTCCAGCCAGTGCGCATCCTATTTCAAGCGCAGCACTATGTTTCTGCTACAAAGCTTTTGGTCGTGGCAATCGACTCAGTAGCACATATCGAGTATGGCGACACGCCTGGATCTTTCACAAATTGGCTCAGCACGTACACGCACCTTGCCAAGTTAGGCATCATCCCGGATGAGCTATGGGAGCATGCTCACAATCGGTCCTCGTAACGGGGCCTAACAATTCAAGCCGAAGCCGCTTCGCGGGTCGGCTTAAGAGTGCCCATGGTCACGTCTTGTTTTGCCACATCACCAAGCCTCATCAAAACCCCAAACCTCAGGGACAGAGGTAATTAAGCCGAGCCGCGAAGCGACTTCGGCTTGACTTGTCAGGCAGCGGACTCGATCTGCCAGCCTGGGAATACGAGCACGGCCGGATGGCAGTGAAGGGCGGTGCCCAGCACCTTGGCCCGCTCGACACCCAGGTTGACGCGGCCATTCTCGATGCTGGAGATGGTGGTCTGAGGGATACCGCACAGCGCAGAGAGTTGGGTTTGGCTAAAACCCTGCAATTCGCGGATGATCCGCACCGACTCGCCGGGAGTGACATTGATGCGCTTTGGGGCGGGAATGAGCTTGCGCATATCAGCGTTTCCGATAGTCATGTGGGGTGACCGGGATAACTTGCATGAGCATGTCAAGCCCTGGACGGCCGGCCCTGCCGCCTGACAGTTATTCGACCACGGGTGCCCGATTGTAGCCACAGAACAAAGGCGGCGCAGGCAATCGAATCGGCTTTTGGCTCGCGTCGCCGCCTTCCGCACCGACGCGCTATTCGCGCAGCGCACGCACCGTTCCCGAAACGCGGATCGAGCCGCCCGGCGCCGGCCCGATCTCGGCGTGCAGCAGCGAGCGCATGCCCATGTCTTCGCCCTGCACCACCTCGATGGCGCCGCCGTGCGGCCAGTGCAGATCGCGCAGATAGCCCGCCAGCGCCGCCGTGGCCGCGCCGGTGGCCGGATCTTCGTAGACGCCGCCGGAGGCAAACGGATTGCGGCTGTGAAATCGCCGTGCCGACTCGGCATGCACCAGCAGCACCGTGGTCAGTCCGTGCCGGCGCATCCATTCCCGACCGGCATCCAGGTCATAGCGCATCGCCGCCAGCGCAGCGCGGGTGTGCAGGGCGAGCAGCAGATGATCGACGCCGGCATGCACCCGCGCCGGCGGCAGGCGCGGATCGAGCTGGTCGGGGCGATAACCGAACAACGCCAGCGCTTGCGCCAGCAGCGCCGGCGGAGCCGGCTCGCTGCGGGTCGGTGGCGATTGCAGGGCGGCGGCAAGACCGGTCGCATCGCAACGGCCTTCGACCGTGATCCGGGCATCGTTCAGGCGCAGCGCGAACACGCCGTCGCCTTGGCGCAGGGCCAGCGCCGCGCCCAGGGCGATGGTCGCGTGACCGCAGAACGGCACCTCCGACTCGGGCGAAAAATAGCGCACCCGCCAGCCGTCGTCGTCCGGCGCCGCGAATGCGGTCTCGGAGAATCCCACCTGCGCGGCGATGCATTGCATGCTGCCGGCATCGGGGAGCGCGTCGGCGATCACCACGCCAGCCGGGTTGCCGCCCCGGTCGCCATCGCAGAATGCGGCGAAGCGCTGCACGAGCCTCGGGATCACGTCTTGTTTTGCCATTGCGAGCCTCGGGGTCTTCACGTCCTGTTTCGCCATAGCCGTGGCTTGCCCGGCGCGATGCTGCCGGTGTCGCCGCCATCAGCGGCTGTCATTAGAGCTGCGCATATGAAACGCGGCAACCGTGACCTGCCGCACTCGCGCCGCGTTGGAGCGCACGCGGTCGCGCGCTAGACTCCGCCGATGTCTCCCAGCTCACGCAAACGCCGGCCGCGTCGACCCGCTCCGCCGCCCGCAACGCGCCCGCGCCCCGGCGAGCCCAAGCCGGCCGCCGGAAGGCCGCCGGTGCCGGCCGACAGCTCCACCCGCGCCACGCGAGTGCTGAACTGGCTGCTGCGCAAGCTGCCGCCGCATGCTCGCGAGAAGGCGCTGGACTACCTGGTGCTGACCCGGATGGATCGGCCGATCGGCGCGCTGCTGCTGCTGTGGCCTACCTGGTGGGCGTTGTGGCTGGCGGCCGGCGACTTTCCACCGTGGAAGCCGCTGCTGATCTTCACGCTCGGCGTGTTCGCGATGCGCGCGGCCGGCTGCGCGATTAACGACTATGCCGACCGCAAACTCGATCCGCAGGTGGCGCGGACGGCTGGACGTCCGATCGCCAGCGGGCGGGTGACGCCGCGCGAGGCGCTGATCGTGTTCGCCGCGCTGCTGGCGTTCGCCTTCGTGCTGGTGCTGTTCACCAATGCGCTGACGATCAAGCTGTCGTTCGCCGGCGCCGCGCTGGCCGCGCTGTATCCGTTCACCAAGCGCTATACCTACATGCCGCAGGTGGTGCTGGGCGCCGCATTCGGCTGGTCGATCCCGATGGCGTTCGCCGCGGTGGCGGGCACGGTGCCGGCGCTGGGCTGGCTGCTGTTCATCGGCAACATCCTGTGGTCGGTGATCTACGACACCGAATACGCGATGGTCGATCGCGAGGATGACCTCAAGGCCGGCGCGAAATCCACCGCGATCCTGTTCGGCGATGCCGACCTGCCGATCCTGGGCATCCTGATGGGCACGTTCGCGCTGGCGATGCTGTTCGTGGGCCAGCGTGCCGCACTGGGCTGGCCGTACTGGCTGGGGCTGTCGATCGCAGCCGGCCTGTTCGGCTACCAGCTGTGGTTGATCCGCGGCCGCGACCGCGACGCCTGCCTTGCCGCGTTCCGCCACAACAACTGGTTGGGGCTCGCGCTGTGGGTTGGCATCGCACTGGCCGTGGCGGTGCGCTGACCGGGCGCGATGTGGGGGCTTTTGTAGGAGCGGCTTCAGCCGCGATGCTCTTGCTCTGACCAACACAAGAGCATCGCGGCTGAAGCCGCTCCTACAAAAACCGCCCCATTCACCCGCGCGGCGACGGCGCCCGCGCCAACGCCCATACGTCCACCTGCTGCACGCCGGCACGCTTGAGCACGCGGGCGCACTCGGCCAGCGTGGCGCCGGTGGTCATCACGTCGTCGAGTATCGCCACGTGGGCCGGTAGCGCGATGCCGGGGCGCAACGCGAATGCACCGCGCACGTTGCGGCGGCGGCCGACCGCATCCAGTTCGGTTTGCGCCTCGGTGCGGCGTGGGCGGTGCAGCACGTCATGCTGCAGCGGCACGCCGAGCTGGCGCGCCAATGGCCGAGCCAGTTCCAGCGCCTGGTTGTAGCCGCGCTGGCGCAGCCGGCTGCGATGCAGCGGCACCGTCAGCAGCAGGTGCGGCAGGGGCAGCGGGCAGGTTTCGCGCTGCCACAGCGTCGACAACGCCCGGCCGGCGGCCAGATCGGCACCGAACTTGTAGCGCGCTTCCAGCCGGTCCAGCGGCCAGCCATAGCGGAACGGCGACCACGCCGCATCCCACGGCGGCGCCCGCCGCTGACACTCGCCGCACAGCGCCGCCGGGGTCGCCAGCGGCAGCGCGCAGCGACTGCAACAGCTGCGGTTGCGCGGCATTTCGGCAATGCAATCGGCGCACAAGTCGATGCTGGCGGCACCGCTGGCGGCACACAGCAGGCAGCGCCAGGGCTGCACGAATCGCTGCAACCGCTTCAACCGTTCAAGCAACGCATCCATGCGAATCACCTCCCTGCCGGGCTCCGCCAGCGTTCCATGCCCGCATGGTAGCGAGATCGTGGCTGCAACGTTTCGTCAACCCGTAAAGTGCACATTGGGTTGACATGATTCCGGCCGACTTCCACACTTTCCTGCCTCACGCATCGAGAGCACCTGATCCATGGCCGACACCGCCATCCGCCACGACTGGACCCGCGCCGAAGTGGTCGCGCTGTTCGCGTTGCCGTTCAACGAGCTGCTGCATCGCGCGCACGCGCTGCATCGCCGGTACCACGATCCGAACGCCGTGCAGGTGTCGACCTTGCTGTCGATCAAGACCGGCGGCTGCCCGGAAGACTGCGCCTATTGCCCGCAGGCGGCACGCTACGACACCGGCGTGCAGGCGCAGAAGCTGATGAGCGTGGAGGACGTGCTGGAGCGCGCCCAGGCCGCCAAGGATGCCGGCGCCAGCCGCTTCTGCATGGGCGCGGCATGGCGCGGGCCGAAGGATCGCGACGTGGCGAAGGTGGCGGCGATCGTCCGTGCGGTGAAATCGCTGGGGCTGGAAACCTGCGCCACGCTGGGCATGCTGAGCGGTCCGCAGGCCGACCAGCTGAAGGCCGCCGGGCTCGACTACTACAACCACAACCTCGACACCGCGCCGGAGTTCTACGGCGAAGTGATCCACACCCGCCAGTACCAGGAGCGGCTCGACACGCTCGGACACGTGCGTGCCGCCGGCATGAAGACCTGCTGCGGCGGCATCGTCGGCATGGGCGAGTCGCGCGACCAGCGCGCCGGCCTGCTGCAGGCGCTGGCGACGCTGCCCGAACACCCGCAGTCGGTGCCGATCAACCAGCTGGTGCAGGTGGAGGGCACGCCGCTCAATGGCACCGCGGCGCTGGACCCGTTCGAGTTCGTGCGCACGATCGCGGTGGCGCGCCTGCTGATGCCGGCCTCGATGGTGCGGCTGTCGGCCGGGCGCCAGCAGATGGACGACGCGGTGCAGGCGCTGTGTTTCTTCGCCGGCGCCAACTCGATCTTCCATGGCGAGAAACTGCTGACCACCGACAACCCGGACGTGGCCCACGACCGCGCGCTGTTCGCGCGCCTGGACCTGCATCCGCTGGCGGTCGAGGAGGCCGGTACCGTGCACGCCGATCTCATGCAAGCCGGCGGATGCGGACACGGCTGTGGCTGCGGCGCCGCGGCCTGACCTGCTCGACCGCTTGGCCGTCCAGACGGCCAGACGATCCAGCGCGCAGCTGTTGCGCCGGCTGCGCACGATCGAGCATGCCGACGGCCCGTGGCTGGAGACCGGCGGGCGCCGGCTGCTGTCGTTCTGCAGCAACGATTACCTCGGCCTGGCGCAGCACCCGCAGCTGATCGCCGCGCTCAAGCGCGTGGCCGACGATGAGGGCGTGGGCAGCACCTCGGCGCATCTGATCTGCGGCCACCGCGCCGAACATGCGGCGCTGGAGGAAGCGCTGGCGACATGGACCGGGCGCGAACGCGCGTTGCTGTTCTCCACCGGCTACATGGCCAACCTCGGCGTGCTGCAGGCGCTGCTGGCGCACGGCGACGTGTGCGTGCAGGACAAGCTCAACCACGCCTGTCTGCTGGACGGCGCGCAGCTGGCCGGTGCCGGGCTGAAGCGCTACCCGCATGCCGACGTGGCCGCCGCCGCGCGTCAGCTGGCCGGCAGCGGTGACGCCGCCGCCCTGCTCGCCACCGACGGCGTGTTCAGCATGGACGGCGACGTGGCGCCACTGCGCGCACTGGCCGCACTGTGCGCGCACGAGGGCGCCACCTTCATGGTCGACGATGCGCATGGGCTGGGCGTGCTGGGCGAACGCGGCGCCGGCAGCGTCAGCGCCGCCGGCCTGGGTCAGCGCGAGGTGCCCGTGCTGATGGCCACGCTGGGCAAGGCGCTCGGCTGCGCCGGTGCGTTCGTGGCCGGCCCGGCCGCGCTGATCGACGGGCTGATCCAGTTCGCCCGCCCCTACATCTACACCACCGCGATGCCGCCGACGCTGGCCGCAGCGGCGCTGGCCGCGGTGCAACTGGCGCAGGCGGAGGACTGGCGCCGGCAGAAACTCGCCATGCTGATCGCACGTCTTCGTCACGGCGCCGCGCAACTCGGCCTCGCACTTTCGGCGTCGACCAGTGCGATCCAGCCGCTCCTGCTCGGCGACGCCCGGACCGCGCTGGACGCCGCCCTTGCGCTGGAGCAGCAGGGTCTGCTGGTCACCGCGATCCGGCCACCCACCGTGCCTGCGGGCAGTGCGCGGCTGCGCCTCACGCTGTCGGCCGCGCATGAGGAGGCCCATGTCGATCGGTTGCTGAGCGCGCTGGAAAACCTGCGCCTGCCGGCGGCTGAGTGCCGGGCTTGCGCGCCCAGCCACCACGTATAATCACCGTCCGCTTTGCCCGCCCGATGCCCCACTCCCGCATGTCGATCGTCAACGTCTCCGCCTACCGATTCGTCAGCCTGGACGATCTGCCCATGCTGCGCGAGCGGATGCGCGAACGTTGTGCCGCCCTGGACCTCAAAGGCACCATCCTGCTGGCGCCGGAGGGGATCAACCTGTTCCTTGCCGGCAGCCGCGCGCGGATCGACGCCTTCATCGACTGGCTGCACGAAGACCCACGTTTCGCCGCCGTCGTGCCCAAGGAATCGCTTTCCGGCACGGTGCCGTTCCGCCGCCTGCGGGTGCGCTTGAAACAGGAAATCATCACCATGCGCCAGCCCGCGATCCGCCCCGAAGGCGGCCGCGCGCCGGCGCTGGATGCCGTCACGCTGCAGCGCTGGCTGGCGCAGGGGCATGACGACGATGGCCGCGCACTGGTCATGCTCGATACCCGCAACGACTACGAGACCGCGCTCGGCACCTTTGCCGATGCCGTCGACTACCAGCTCGCCAGCTTCACCGGCTTCCCCGCCGCGATCGCCGCCGACCGCGAGCGCTACGCCGGCAAGACCGTCGTCTCCTACTGCACCGGCGGCATCCGCTGCGAGAAGGCCGCGCTGCACATGCGCGACCTCGGCATGTCGCATGTCTATCAGCTCGAAGGCGGCATCCTGAACTACCTGGAGCTGACCGACGGCAGGTACTGGCGCGGCGACTGCTTCGTGTTCGATGAGCGCGTGGCGCTGGACAAGCAGCTCCGGGCTCTGCCCCCTCTGCCCTGCGGGGAGAGCGCCGAAGTGAGGGGACACGCTGGCGACGGGGCTGAACCGGGGCGTCCTTCGATCAGTCTCCCAGCGAGCATCCGCCCCTCATCCCAACCTTCTCCCCTAGGAGAAGAGGCGAACGCAACAAGCACGGAACTTGATTGGAGCGGGGCGTGAGTCTGTTTATCGAGCGGACCGGTCGCGGCCCGGTGCCGCTGGTGCTGATTCACGGCTGGGCGATGCACGGCGGCGTGCTGCAGCCGCTGGTCGAGGCGCTGCACGATCGCTGCACGATGTACGTGGTCGACCTGCCCGGCCACGGTTATTCGCGCGATTGCGGCCTGCCGCTGGAGCCACACGCCTGCGCCGCCGCGATCGCCGCCGCCACCCCGCCGGCGATGTGGCTGGGCTGGTCGCTGGGCGGCCTGATCGCACTCACTGCCGCGCTGGAAAACCCGCACCGCGTACGCGCGCTGGCGATGCTGTGCGCCACCCCCAAATTCGTGCGCACCGCCGACTGGCCGCATGGCAGCGATGCCGCGCTGGTGCATCAGCTGGCCACCGACCTGGAAACCGACTACCACGCCACGCTGGCACGTTTCCTGGCGCTGGAAGCGATGGGCAGCGACGACCCGCGCGCCGAACTGCGCCACCTGCGCGAGCTGGTGTTCGCGCATGGCGAGCCGGATCTGCGCGTGTTGCAGGAAGGCATCCAGCTGCTGGAGCACACCGACCGCCGCGCGTCGCTGCAGGATCTGCGCATGCCCAGCGCATGGATCGCCGGCCGTCGCGACCGGCTGGTGCCGCCGCGGGCGATGGCCTGGTCGGCCAGCCAGTGCGGCGGCCACTTCAGTGAGATCGAACGCGCCGGCCACGCGCCGTTCTTCGGCCATGTCGACGCCGTGGTGCAGGCGCTGCAGCCGCTGCTGGACGGCTGTGCCGAGCCTTTCCCTGTCGAACCCGCCGCGATGTATCCGACCTGATGAACCCGATCTGATGAACGACTTCCGCCTCGACCGCCGCCAGGTGCGCCGCAATTTCGGCCGCGCGGCGACCACCTACGAACAGCACGACGTCTTGCAGCGCGAGGTGCAGGCACAGCTGCTGGAACGTCTGGACATCCATCAGCAGCCACCGTCACTGGTGGTCGATGTGGGCGCCGGCACCGGTCGCGGCAGCGCGCTGCTGCGCAAGCGCTACGGCAAGGCACAGATCATCGCGGTGGATCTGGCGCTGCCGATGCTGCGCGCCGCCAGATCGCACTTGAGCTGGCGCCGGCCGTTTGCGCGCGTATGCGCCGAAGCCAGTGCGCTGCCGCTGCCCGATCACAGCGTCGACGTGCTGCATTCCAACCTGTGCTTCCAGTGGATCGACGACCTGCCCGCGCTGTTCGGCGAATGCATGCGCGTGCTGAAGCCCGGCGGCCTGCTGGCGTTCTCCAGCTTCGGCCCCGACACCCTGAAGGAATTGCGCGCCGCGTGGGCGCAGGCCGACCGGCAACCGCACGTCAGCCGCTTCCTGGACATGCACGACGTCGGCGACGCGCTGCTCGCCGCCGGCCTGCGCGACCCGGTGCTGGACGTTTGTCGCTACACCCTGACCTACAGCGAACCGCGCAAGCTGCTGCTGGAACTGCGCGGCCTCGGCGCCACCAATGCCGACGACAGCCGCGGCCGCGGCCTCACCGGCAAGAGCCACTACCGACGCATGCTGCAGGCGTACGAAACGATGCGGGTGGATGGCCGCATTCCGGCCACCTGGGAAGTGATCACCGCACATGCCTGGGGGCCCCCGATCGGCCAGCCGCGTCGCGTCACCGGCGGCGGCGAAATTGCCAGTTTCTCGGTCGACAGCCTGCGCGGATCGCGGCGCTGAGGAAGCGGAGCTGCCAGGGGTAATCGGGGGTGGGGGCTGCGGGTGACTGCGTGGTCAGACACCATCGCTCGGGCAACGAGCGGCAAATAGAACCATCAAATGACGCGACGCGGCATCTCAGGCGGCCGGGCGGACACAAACTGACGCGATGTGGCTGTTCAGGGCGGCCAGCATCGCCGTCAACTGCTGACCGGTAGCTTGCGGATGCAGCAGGATGAAACGGTGGCCGGCTGATCCGGCCGGCCGGCAGGCCGCGACACTGCACGCCTGGCCGTCGTCGGTGACAAGCGCCAGCGGCGCGGCGCGTTCCGTATCACTCAGCTGGCGGCTGATCAGCCCATGCTGCGGGCCGCCAACGACGATGCATTCGATGAGTTGTTTCATGACGGTTTCTCAAGGATCTTGAAGGGAGACTTGCGGCGGATCATGCAGGCGCCGGGCCAACGGCTGCCGGCAACTGCGATCTGCATCACGGTTTTCGACATTGCCGCGAATATCGGCCGGGACAGCACCGGTACGCCCGCCGCACCGGCTTGATCCGATCGGCAGCGCTACAATCGCGCTGCGCGATCCCGCCCGGCCACATCCCCCCGTCTTTACGTATGCGCAACCCCCTGCAGGAACAATTGCTCAAGGCCGGCCTGGTCAAGAAAGCCAAGGTGGCGCAGGTCGTGCGCGAGCAGAACAAGCAGCGTCACGGCAAGGCGCCGACGGCACCCGACGCCGAGCTGGCGACCGCGCAACGGCTGCAGGCCGAGCGCGCCGAACGCGACCGCCAGCTCTCCGCCGAGCGCAATGCGCAGGCGCGCGCCAACGAGCAGCGCGCGCAGATCCGCCAGATCGTCGATAGCCACAAGGTGAAGCGCGAAGGCGAGATCGCCTACCGCTTCACCGACGGCGACAGGATCGCCAGCGTGCTGGTCGACGCGCCGCTGCGCGCGCAGCTGGCCGGCGGCACACTGGTGATCGTTCGCCACGACCAGGGCTACGAGCTGCTGCCGCGCGCCGCCGCCGACAAGGTCTACGCCCGCGATGCGGCGATGATCGTGCTCGACCACGGCCGCGCCGCCAGCGGCAGCGACCCTGCCGACGACGACGATTACTACCGTCGGTTCCAGGTGCCGGACGATCTCATCTGGTAGCCGGTTGTTCCCTGGCGCAGGCATCGTGCCGGAAACATCCGGCCAGGTGGTCGTTGACCATCCCGGTCGCCTGCAGCAGCGCATAGCAGATCGTGCTGCCGACGAAGCGGAAGCCACGCTGCTTCAGCGCCTTGCTCATGCGATCGGACAGCGGCGTGGTGGCCGGCACGTCGGTCTTGTCGCGCCAGCGGTTCTGGATCGGCCGGCCATCGACGAACGACCACAGATAGCCGTCCAGACTGCCGAATTCCTCGATGACGCGGAGAGCGGCGACCGCATTGTCGCGGGTCGCCGACAGCTTCAGGCGGTTGCGGATGATGCCCGGGTCGCCCAGCAGCTTTTCCAGTTCGCGATCCCGCATCGCGGCGACGCGGGCGATCTCGAAGCGATGGAACACCTCGCGGTAGCGCTCGCGCTTGGCCAGCACGGTGCGCCACGACAAACCCGCCTGCGCACCTTCCAGGCACAGGAATTCGAACAGCGCGCGGTCATCGTGCAGCGGAACGCCCCACTCGGTGTCGTGGTAATCGCGCAGGAGTTCGTCGCCGGTGGCCCAGTGACAGCGTTGCATGGCGGATCCTCGATCGTGCAGTCGGTCTTGGCAATGTAGCGCAAGGCCCTGGTCGGCACGACCGCGCCGACCGGTCGCGCGCGACAAAGCCGGCTAAACTCGCATTTCCCCAGGCACGACAACCCTCATGTCCTCACCAGCCACTTCGCGGCGCAACGCGGTGCTCGCGCTGTTCGCCACCATCCTGATCTGGGCCTACAGCTGGGTGGTGATGAAACAGGCGTTGCGCTATGCCGGGCCCTTCGATTTTGCCGCGCTGCGCTATCTGTTTGGCGCCTTGCTGCTGTTCGCGGCGCTGGCGCTGAGCGGGCAGTCGCTGCGCCCGCCACCGCTGCTGCTCACGATCGCGATCGGGCTGTGCCAGACCGCCGCCTTCCAGGGGCTGGAGCAACTGGCGCTGATCGGAGGTGGTGCCGGGCATGTGGCGTTGCTCGCCTACACCATGCCGTTCTGGGCAGTCCTGCTGGCCTGGTTGCTGCTGCGTGAGCGGCCTGTGCGGCGCCATTGGCTGGGCCTGGCGCTGGCGGTGCTGGGGCTGCTGTGCATCATCAAGCCCTGGCGCGGGCTGGGCAGTGGCTTGAGCACGGTTTTTGCGATCGGTGGCGGTGTGGCGTGGGCGGCCGGAACGGTGCTCAGCAAGCAGATGTTCCAGCGCCATGCGCCGTCACCGCTCAACCTCACGGCATGGCAGATGCTGGCCGGCGCAGTGGCGCTGGGCATCGCTGCATGGCTGGTGCCGCAGCGGCCGATCGACTGGAGCTGGGCATTCGTCGGCGTGCTCGGCTACAGCGTAGTGTTCGCCTCCAGCCTGGCCTGGGGGTTGTGGCTGTTCGTGCTGCAGCGACTGCCGACCACGGTGGCCAGCCTGTCCAGCCTGGGCGTGCCGGTCGTCAGCGTGCTGCTGGCCTGGGCTGTCCTGCATGAGCGCCCGTCGCCGCTGGAAGGCGTGGGTATCATGCTGGTGCTGCTGGGCCTGATTGCCGTCAGTGGCGTGCGGCTGCGCCGCGGCTGGGGCATGCCGCCGTCCCGACAGGAGGATCAGCACTGACCCGCCTGGCCCGGTTGTGCGGCAATGCCGAAATGCATCGGCGCGCGGTGTCCATCCGGCTATGTCTACCCGGTTGAAATGATCGGGAAAGACACCCCGCGCAAGCTGGCTCCCTGACTGATTCGATATCCCGCCCGATCTCCATCATGCCCGACCTTTCCCAACTGTGGCCCCACCTGATCGCCTGGCTCAGCGGCCATGCGGTGATTCCATTCCTGACCGTGCTGCACATCAACGGTCTGGCCGGCAATCCGGACGACATCTCCGCCTCACTGCTGATCGCCGCCCTGCAGGTGGCCATCATCGGCCTGATTTTCCGGCCGCTGGAAAGCTGGTTTCCGGCCGAACGATGGACCGACCGCCGGCTGACCCTGGTCGATCGCAATTACACGGTGCTGATGCTGCTGGGCATCTTTCCGTTGTTCACTTATCTGGTGCTGACCCCGTTCAGCCATCTGTTCGGCGGCACCGACACCGGCAGCAGCACCGGCTCGCCGCTGGCGATCAGCCAGCTGATTCCCTGGTTCGACCATCACCCGCTGCTGCTGTTCCTGTTCTATTACGTGATCTACGACTTCGTCTATTACTGGATGCACCGCACCCAGCATGCGCTTCCGTGGTGGTGGGCGCTGCACAGCATGCACCACAGCCAGCGCCAGCTGAGCTGCTGGACCAACGACCGCGGCAGCCTGGTGGACGGTTTCATCCAGTCGATGATCCTTGCCGTGGTCGGTCTGGTGATCGGCGTGCAGCCGGACGAGTTCGCCTGGCTGATGTTGCTGGGCGAGCTGGTGCAGAACTTCTCGCACACCAACACGCGCATCGGTTTCGGCCGGGTGTTCGAGCGGCTGTTCGTCGATCCGAAGTTCCATCGCCTGCATCACATGCTGGTCGATCCCGATCGGCCGAAGCTGCACAACTGCAACTACGGACAGGTGTTCTCGGTGTGGGACGTGTTGTTCGGCACCGCCCTATACGGCGAGGCGCCGCGGCCGACCGGCGTCGGCGACCCGATCGTCGATGCCGACAACGACTACGGCCTGATCGGCCTGCACTGGGTCACCCTGAAGCGCTTCTGGGGGGCGGTGCGCCGACCGGAGGGTTGGCGGCCGGGCGAAGTGGCGTTCGGCGAGGACTACCGGCCGATCCCCGTCAGCCAACTGGATCTGCATGCGCTCACGCATGCACCGCGTGCCGAGCCGGGCCTCGATCCACCCGGCGGCAACACGTCCGTCGAGGGCGCACTGGGCTAGGAGCGTGGGCGGTAGAAACGTTCGCGGCGAAAAGTCCTCTGCGCGAGGACAGTTTTTCGGCGATTTGCCGGCCCATAGTGGTTCTATGGGCCAAAAAGCGACGGAAAAATGGACCGCGCGGAGGGCTTTGCAGCCCGAATGGCTTCTACCGCCCACGCTCCTAGTGTAGTGTTGCACTCTTGAAGGAACTTATAATTTATCCGCTTGTCTCATGGTTTACTACGAGGCCAGCGGGAGAGAGCGCGTGCGAGTTGCCCCCGAAATTGTGCTGAGCGACGAGGAACGTA